>JAAUYG010304124.1_pt1 | contig 25023 bp, 26 predicted proteins | sample 7278091 | NCBI WGS metagenome assembly JAAUYG01 (sample SAMN14350201, study PRJNA611818) | marine sediment metagenome | isolation source: surface marine sediment (0.6m) | place: French Polynesia: Moorea | collected 2018-08 | reverse complement strand
TGTCGAACCATTGCCAAATTGGTAGTCTATTTCAATAAGCTGACGCTGTTGATTATAAGTAGCTAATTTAGATTGAGCCAAAACATATTCTCTTTCTGCTGCTTCATACTCCAACACCAAACCCAAAACCTCTTCTCGCAACTGTGAAGATACCTCAGCTTTGCGCCTGTGCAGATTAGCTCGATATGCCTCCAATTCCGCACTCTTTACTTCCAGATCGGCGATCGCAATATTATCCCTCTGTACGTCTCCCCCACCGAGAATATTTGCTGCAATACGTAGGGGATCGCTTGATATGTAGTTAGTCCAGCGTTTCTTAGAAGTATGGTCGAGCCGTCTATCCGCCACAACTAATCGCTTGTCAATTAGAGTAATTTGTTCGTCTAGGGTGACTAATTCGGCGGAATTAGCGATCGCCAATTCTGCCAGTAATTCAATACATTCATTGCTGCTATCTATGCAGGGCAGGGGTGCAGGGGTGCTAGGGAGCAGGGGAGAGTTTTGTACTGATATTTCGTCATGGTTTTTCATCGTTAACTGACTCGTTTTCGCTGGTAACTGATGACTGACGACTGTTAACTGACAAAGTAACAACGGCAGTGAGATTATGGTCAGATTGACCAGTCCATTTAACCTTTTTGATAGTGCCTTCATAGGGTGCGCGTACTGTCGAAAGTTGTTCTATTTGGTAGTCGAGGGTTTGTATTTGAGTTTCAATCTGGGTTTTGCTGTATTCCCTTTCTGCTAGCAGTCGCTCTCTCTCTGACTCCTGGCGTTGTATGGCTTGCTGTTGTTGTTCTACGGCGATTGCCCGTCGGGTCTGTTCTAGCTGTCTTTGATATTCAAGGTATGCCCGTTGTTCTTTAGCAGTAGTAAGTTTGCTTTGTGTCACCTCTAGCTGAATTTGTGCTGATTGTCGGGCAGCTTCTAGATTTTTCAGGTTAGCTCGTTCATGTTCGAGGATGAGTTTGATGTTTCGATCCCCCTCAGTCCCCCTTAATAAGGGGGAAGCCTTACTGTCCTTGTCCGTTGCTGGTTTGGCATTAAGTTGTTTGAGGAAGTTGATTTTTTTCTGCTGAAGGGCGATCACCCTATTAGCTTCGATTAAATTCTGCTTATGAAGTTTGATGGCAGCTTCTTCTTCTGCATAAGAAACTGGTGGGAGTTCGGCAATTTCGGGGATGGGTTTGGGTTGGGGAATTGGGGTCAATGGTAGATTGAGTTTTTCTAGTGATAGCTGTAGCTGTTTTTTCTTCGCCTGGAGGCGGTTACGTTCGGAAACGCGATCGCTTAATACTTGTCCTGCACTTATCTTGTCTCCTGGTTTTACTTTGAGGTCTTGAGGGTATGACAGAGTTAGTTCGATCTTGATGTTACGGGGTTCTAAACGATTTTTTCTCCTTTCTGGTATTGGGGTCAGAGGAGTTATGGGCGCAGTGACGGAAGCAATAGCAATGTTTTCGCTTGGACGATTGTTAAAAGGTATGATTTCACAGCCGACTAAACTAACCATAAATCCTGCTGCTGCTAGATACGACCAAGCTTTAACAGTCATCAGTGAACAGTTATCAGTTATCAGTGAGTTGCTGTCAGTTAACTGTAAATCGTTTACAGTAGATGGAATATCAACGATTGCTGGTGCTAATGAGATTACTGCTGTCTTTTCTTCCAGATGGCGTTCAGTGAAGCTGCGCCCTTGGCGACCGCCTGAATTATTATCTGGAAACTTTTGACTTGTAACTTTTGAGTTTTGACTTAATTTTTGTTTTTTCCATTTGCTAATAAGTTTGCGAGAGCAGCCAACTCCTGTGGTTTCTCTGACGTACTCGATAAGTTGGTTATAAGAAGCGTTGAGGGGTGCGTTGTCGAGTGCTTGAAATACCTGTCTGATTCTGCGCCAATGTGGTGTCCCCTGCTTGGGGTACAGTAAACAGTTTTCCCCATTCGTCCCGTCAGGGCGGGATAATAAGGACAAGTCAGTAGAGATTGGGCGATCTTTGTTGGTATCGGACTTCGTTAAACTTCTTTTGACTTCGTTTTGTTCGGACTTGATATGACTTGATATAACTTGATTAAATTCTTCTAGATTCTCCCAACCCTCCTTAGAAAGTGAGGCAGAGAGATTTTGCAGCAGGTTTTTATTGACTTCGGTATTAAGCCAATCGGGAGAGCGATCGCGGAGTAATTTTCTAACTGATCTAAGCATCTTCTAATCGCTGATAATAGGGTTGGATTTCTAAGAGTTCGGCATCTTTACCAAACCGACAGAGGGCAGTTAGGGGTTCTAGGGCTGCTACTCTTTTCTCGGCGAATCTGAATTTTTTGGCTACTTTAGAGCATTCAGTCTGATCGACGGGTAGAACGATCTTGGTGCTAGAGTTGCCAATGACATCGGCGGATAAATGGCGTTCTGATTGGGAAGCCATAACCAATGACAAGCCATACTTTCTACCGTCGGCGATTATGCGATCGCAAGCACTACCTTCTTTTTTGGGCATTTCTTTTGCCTCGTCGATCACCAAAAATGTTCTGGGAAGTTTGCCCTGTATTTCTCCCTGTAAGCGGTGTTTATTCATCAGTTGCCATGCCAAAGATTCCGCTGCGATCGCTCTTAGTTCGGTGGGTAGTTTGGATAAATCGATCCGTACCAGCTTCTCGTTAAACTCTGGTTGGGGACGACTGAAAACTCCATACTGGAAAGTAGCTGCTAGTTTTAGCTTTAATTTCTGACTCTCTTTGCATTCGGTTCTGAGGGTAGTTTGGTTGAGGGGTGGTTTGTGTAGCTGAATCAGGTAGTTTTCCAGCTTAATTAATTCCTGCCAGTCGGATAGATGTTCGTAGTAGCGAATTTCTACTGTTTCCCCTGGATAATAATGATCTTTGAGCAGGTAACGAATGTGGTAGTGTCCGTCGATGCGTTTTTGAATGTCCCTAGCAGCACCAATGTAAATCAGTTGGTTCTGATGGAAAATAAAATAAATCCCGCTACTGTTGGGCTTACCAATCTGCAAATCCCCAAGCTGGATGCTCTCGGCTAATTCCTTCTTCTCCTCATCTTGAAATGCCGTAGCTACTCGGCGGTTGAGTTCTTCTTCAATATCATCAAAGTTGGGTGGTTCTAAACTCCATGTCTCCTGTCGCTCCTGAACTATACCCCGCTTGAGATAGCAAGTTTTAATAATCTCAATCAACATTCCTTCTTGATTAGGACCAAGACGCAGTGATTTTTTCAAAATTCCCGCTATCTGAATCGCCTGTAAATTAGAGCCTCCCCCTTCAGGGTCGAGATTAACCACCAAAGGATTGATACCGTGAGGAGATGCCATGTGTATCGGATAGCAAGTCTCGCCGATAATCTCTTGGTCGCCGTGAAAATCTAGCAGGATAACCTGCATTTCTGGGTAAGTTTGATGGAGCGAAAATGCGATCGCCTTTAAGGTCTGCGTCTTCCCACTACCCGATGCACCAATAGCGACAATATGCCCATTGGGTAAAGCTTCAGGATTCCAGTAATAACCCTCTCCCAAATGAATACCTGCATCTTCTAGGGATTGGGTATTTTTGGTGGGTTCTGGTTTGAGTACGGCTACTGGTAATGGCTTTTCTTTCCTGGCAAACATAAAGCGAGGTATTAGCTATGGGTTCTAATACCAGTTATCGGTTATTATTAGAGGTTTTAGCCGTGATCCAGAACCACCAATTGCTAAAAGTGAGATACATAAATAAAAAATTTTTATAAATAAGCAAAATTGGTTATTACTCCCAATTTTACTGACTAAAAAGCTTAGATAAAGCGGTTTATGATGGCATTGTCTAAAATAGTAGTTGTCAAATATTATCACCAAGGACAAAGCCATGACAGATAACCAGTCAAAGAATGTTGAAGTAGAAATGAATTTTCATGGCTCAGTTACTGGAGTAGCGGGGAAAGTTCAAGGGAATCAACATATTTATGTCTCAGAGCAAAAACAAACCTTGGCTGAAGCAGCAGCAGAAATCCAAAAACTGTTAAAACAACTTGAAGAAACTAATCCTACCGCAACTGAAGCGGAGAAAGTTGCTTTTGTATCAGCCGCAGTTCCACCGACACTTAAAAAGCGAGCATTGAGTGCATTACAAGCTACTGGAAAATCCGCCATAGAAGAATTCCTTGATAATTCCTATGTCAATGTTGCTTTAGCGGCGATTGAAGGCTGGAGAGAGGCTGGTTAAGGATACTTATAATTATTTATTGCTTACTCTTCTAATCTTTTATAATTTTTCTTTTTTTTAATAGTGATAAATCAGAAATTTAATTGCGGAAAACTAAAAGTGTAAATTGATGTTTAAGTTATGGGTATCAATAGCAACGTTTATGAATTACAAAAATATTCAACTGCGGTTTTTCTCCATATATTTGATAGAAGTTTATTATCTAACTTTGGACTATTTAACTCACTACCAGAGTCAGCTATATACGAAGATATTCGTAAAATTTTAATGGTTACGCATGAACCATTATACGTTTCTGCTGCAACTATATTTGAAAATCAGTCGGCGGAGTTAATTCTTAATAAATTACTACCTTTATTTTAAAACGATCAGATAAAACTTGTTAGAAGAGAAAGTAGCAACCATGATTTAATTTTAACTAAAAGAGAGCAATATTCACACGCCAAAGAAGATTATTCAAAATATTGGGATGAAGATTGGAAAAAAATCGACGACTTAAATCTTTCTTACCAAAACAAACCAAGCGACACGACTAATGCTCTTGCCGATGCTATATTATCTGATTTGGAAACACCAAAAATAATTGATTCAGCAAACCGCCTCGGAATACAATTAAATGATCGAGAAGTAACCTATTTGATTCCTTATGTACAAGAATCAATTTTAGAAAGAGACAAACTAGCAATAACTCCTTTATTATTTTACCAACAATATAATAAATTAAGCCGAGAAGTTACAAATAAAACAAAAAAATGTTTTAATTTAAAAATTAGTGAAAATTATGTTAACACCTATATATCACAGTTAAAATGTACTATTGCTACTGGTTTAAGAAGTGGAATAGATTATTTTGATTATCTTTGTCCGACGTTTCCAGCACATCATATCCCATTATGGAATCAAGTATATAATTGCCTTGGATGCTCTTCAATTTTAAGAAATCTCTCTGTTCAAGAAATATTAACTATTAGAGAAACGATTGAATTTCAAAATTTTATTGATGCAATTAGATTTTTAATCATTAAATCTTTGCAAGATTACAATAGTGAAATAAATTTATTTAATAATTGCACCAATGCTCTTGCCACTATTGAAGGTAAGATTAAGATGTGTTTGAAGGGAATTGCCACAAAAACTTCTCAGAATATAGATGATTTTCTGGCTACTATAACAAAAACTACCGAAAAACTAAATTTTCATAAAAATAATGAATTTTATAGCAATTCTCACTCTAAAGAGTCAGTAGCTGATTTTAAAAATATCTCCAGTCAATCCGAGTCAAAAATAAATATTTACAATAATTGTTCATTTATTGTAAATAAACAAGATTTTAATGCCCCTACTTACGGTGTTGCTGCTAATGTCAAAGGCAACCAAGATATAAATTTACAGGCAAATTAGTAAACTTAATCTATATTTGGTAGAGGATTATAAAGGATATATTTAAATGAAAATAATTTTAAACAATATTTCTTTATTGATTTAAATGTTTATTTAACAAGCTGATAGCATTACTCGTTGTCAATGTTATAGATTCGGGTAATTGTTTGATTTTAAACCAGCGCAGAGCTTTATGTTTATTTTCTTCTACATTTCTAGGATTTCCAGATACTATCTTTACCAAGAAAACAGGAGATACCCAGTGTGCTTCAGATTGAGGCAAAATGTGGTTTGTTACACCAAGTAATGAAACAATTTCAACATTGATTGAGAGTTCTTCCTTTAACTCTCTCTTAAGAGCATCTTCAATAGTCTCTCCAAATTCGACTGCTCCTCCAGGAATACTCCAGTGTCCAGCTTCAGGCTGTTTTAATCTCTGTAAAAGCAGAATTTGTTTTTCTTCTATTAAAACAGCACCTACACCTACTCCAATATAGTCTTTTCCTTTCTGATATTTAGATTCAGCGTACATTTTACATACCTTCCTCAATTTCAAAATAAAAGCTTATATTATCTGAAGACATTAACAAGATTTTATCTGTATTTGTGTGAGGCGATCAATTTGAATTATCAAGCAAAACTTTTTTTCATGGATCGAGTACCGAAAGAAATGTATGGTGCTGTGCGTAAATATCAAGAAAAGTTTCAGGTATGTTTCAATACCTTGACATACTTTCCTCAGTCTCTGTTAAATGAACTACACCAAAAAGCTACCGATTCAGTGGAACTCCCTTCAAACTTAGTAATTGCCTCCTTAAAAGAGCAGTCAATTTTAGAAGATGTGCAGATTCTGAGCAGAATTGCTAATAAACCTCATCTATGCACCAGCGATCGAGAGCTATATTTAAATACTCTCAAGTGTATATATAAAAAACTACCATATCAACCAACTGAACTAGCCGTTAAACAAGATACATTATGTGTTGGCATAGAACGCGAAGGTCAAATTCTTGCTACTGCTCTTCAATGTCTGCCTGTTGGACGCAGTTTAAAGCCACACGCAAAACGAATTCCCTATGATGGAGGAATATTAGTTGGTTTAAGTTCAATATCTAAAATTAATATGTACTCGCGATGCTTGATTATTGATGGTGCTATCGCTAGTGGCTCTACTTTAATAAGTCTAATTAATGAACTTCGCAGTGTTAGCTCTTCATTCCATATTTACTCTGCACACAGCACCCTAGAGGGATTATTAGCAATTTACAGTTATTTTAAAAACTCAAATCTTGATATTCATATTGTAGTGGGAGATGCCAGTGGTAATTTAAACAAAAAATATTATGCTGTAGATTCTAAAGCCGTTAAGCAATTAGTTGTAGGGGATTTAGGAGATACAATAGCTCCAATTAGCTCCTGACTAATTCAACGGTTGTTCTTGAATTGTTTGCTCTGTATCTGGTTTAAAAAAAGGAAAATCAGAAGGACTAAAGAAAACTGTTATGATTCCTGCAAGAAGACCTAAAACTACGATGACAATTGTAATAACAAATTGTGTTCCCTGACCTATGCTCAGAAATTTTACAAACCATGTCCACAAATTTTTTACCTCTGACTGAGTTTCTGTTTTCTGAGTGTTTGTTTCTTCTGGCTCTGAGGCGTATATAGTCTGATCTCCCTCAACATTACCCGTTGCTCCAGTAACAGGAGCATTAAAATGCATATTTACCTTAGAATTGTCTTTTTCAGCCATTGTTTTAATAACATCTAATAAATCTATTTTATCTTTACGTATAGATTGTATCTGTTCGCGATAAATTTCTATCTTCTCGTTTCTAGCATTTAATTGCAATAAATATTTATCTTCTATACTTTCAAGTTCTTGTTCATATTCTCGCTTCAGATATTTTTCTACTTCTGCTTTATTTGCATCTGATGGAACTTCAACACGAATAACAAAAGCACCACCTGACTTTCTTTCAATTGCCTGAATAGCTAATTCATCAGTACCGCATTCAATTTGTAGCTTCTGAAAGGAAAATAAGAATGCTTGCCAATCAATACCATTAGAAAAGATTAAATCGACTGTTTCTATTGCTTTTTGAAAAAGTTTAGTAAATTCTCCTGGTGCAAAATTTTTCTTGGGATCATGAGGAAGGCGTTCTTTTTGATTTTGTTTGAGATAAACATAATCAGCTACCACCTCATCTAAATTAGTAGTGCTATCATAATTCCAAGTTTCTAAACACACACCTGTGAGTATTGAACCACGAAAATCTACATCAATAGCTTGAATTTTTGTTAAATTAGCATCTTTTAAATTTGCTCCTCGCAATGTTGCGCCTGTAAAATTAACCCCTGTTAAATCTGCCTGACAAAGATTAGCTTGCTTTAAGTTTACTTCTTGTAAATTAGCATTTACATAAGACTCTCCATAACCATTTTTAGTAATTAGTAAGTCTCTTAAAGATTGATTAGATAATACTGAATATTTTGGATTATCTAATCGAGATTGATGTAATTTTTTTGAATCAAAAAAGCAAGCATGAGTTAAGTTGGCTTCTCTAAAGTCACAATTTTCAATGATAGCTCGGTTAAAATTGACTCTAGTAAGATTAGACTTTCGGAAGCTTGTTCCACCAAAAGACATAAAGTTGACTAAGATCATTCGTAAATAACTAAATTGCTTAGATTGCTTGATATTTCTTAAGCCAAGAAAAACCGAAAAAATTGTTATTAAGATAATTATTGACAAAAAAATACATAATGATATAGTAAAGCTTAGTATATTTTTTTCATTGGCAAATTGAATAACAGTACTAATAATTATTGATGGTGAAATCAGTGTCATAAGTAATGATAAAAAATACATTGGAGCAACACCAGCTAAACCTATCACTAAAAAAATAGAATTAATCAATATAAGAAATGCACTAGTAGCAAAAACTCCTACAATATCGTTAATTTCAAGTAAAGTAAAGACTAACGATAAAAACAATAATATTACACCAAAAATAGAGAGAAATAAGTAAATATTTATAATGCGCCTATTCCCAGGATTATTTCCTGAAGCTTCTTCTGCTTTTGCATAACCACCCAGTATTATAAAAACAAACATAATGCTAAGTAATATGCACGCGGAAAAAATAATCGGAAGATATAACTTTATCTCTTGTAATCTAAAAATATTTGCTATAAAAAGACCTACTCCACTACTAATTATCTGTAAAATAACTATTATTAAGAATGCAAATATTAAAAGTTTAATAAATTGATTACTTTGCAAACCAGCTTTTGAATTGGTAAAATTAGCATCTGTTAAGTTAGCCTTAGTAAAATCAGCACTTCTAATATCTGCTTTACTAAAATTAGCTTTATTCAAATGCTTATCTCTAAGTTTTGCACCTTTAAGGTCAGGTATTATTTTAGGGTTTTCTTCTCTCCATTTATTCCAAACTTCTACACCTTGGTTAAGTATGGCTAGTTGTTCTTCATTTGCCATATTGTTACATCAAAAATAATTATTATTTACTGTTATAACCCTCACTACCAAATTCCCACTCGCATAATAATCCCCCAACAACCTCAATACATCCCCAGGACTAGCAGAAATCAACCGCGCATAAGCAATATCGCTTCCTGGCTGCAAAGTAATCGTGTCATAGCGATCAATGTGGGTGGGAATAATCAGACCATCAGCATCGAAAATAGTTAGCGTACCACTGAGATAGGTTCGCTCTTGGGGTAAAGCTGCGATCTTCTCGTATAAATCCTCATCATCGAGGAAAATATTAGTCACGGTAGTAGTTATCGGTGCTACCCGCTCGATCTTCATTTGACTGGCAACAATCTGACTCTCTTGAGAATTGCCCACCCGATAGGTAGTTCCCAGTTCGTCTTTGACCAGTAAGTCATTCTGATTAAGAGGTTGAATGATTTCGTATGCCTTCTCTACTGGCTCTTGAGTAATGGCGTTACGCCCTTTAATGTGTGCCTTAAGTAAGTAACGGGATGCGTCAGAGTTGACGGTTTCGATTGCTCCAGACGGTAAACCTAATGCTTGGTTAAAATTCCTGACTATGCCTCCTGCCGAGTTAATCTGAATGCTGAGTATGGCAAAGACTACCAAGATAAACAAGACAAACCATTCCGCGCTGCTGCCAGTAGACAATCTCAATCTGGGATTGGCAGGACAAATCGCTCTAACTTTGGAAGGGTAAAACAGTGCTACTCCCGACTTAGTGAACACATCGCCAAAAAAGCCCCAGAAGTAACCAGAAACCATACCTAGATAGTATTGATAGCCAAAAAAGGTGACGGGGAAAATTACGACGGCAAAGAAAGATAATGCTAGAAAACTATGGGTAATAGAACGATGGGCAAAACGCTTTTCTAGATAACTACTGAGGGGGAATAAGATTCTTCCTGAAAAGCTTTTAGTAGTGTCTACATCTGGTAATTGAGAACAAACTGCACTGAGACTTAACACCATTGGGTCAGCCGTACCTAAAACCAAAGAAGTAGCAGCTACAGCTAGAGCCATGTGAGTCTTATACATCATTGCCCCAATCTTCCTTTACTGCGGGGCAAACTATATAAAATAATGCGAATTACTGCTACCGATACGGTAATAATGCCACCCAATAAATACAGTGACTTGTTGTTGAATCCCAGTCCGATAAAGCGCACCAGCACCAAACACATCAAAGCAGCAATGATGTAGGGAGTGATATCTAACCACTGAGTATGGTCTAATGCCTGACCATCTAAACCTAAATATTCCTCCCTGACTACCCGTTTTGCCAACATGGGATTGCCTCCGACTCTCTGCTGTAGGGAAGCTATCTGGGCGGGAGTCAGTTCAAGGTTTAATTCGGTAGCAGCTTCTAACATGATTGCCCTAGTCGCCGAATCTTTCATCGGTTCTAGTTCGATTCTAGGAAGCTTGAGAAAAATGTCCCGCGCAGTCGGATAGGTAGCTAGTAGTAAAATTGGTTGTCCTTGGGTGTGGAGTTGGTCTAACCAGCAGCGCAAAGAGACAGGAAAGCGATGGGCATTGTCACAGATGAGAAATGCTGTATTAACCAGTAACCAGTCAGCAATTTCTTTCATCAATCCTACTGTAGATAGGGTTTTACCTTCGAGGTTTTCCGTATCCACCCCTAACTGATTGGCTATTTCGCTAAGTATCTGCTTGACCGTTCCTGGTTTAGTGACGGCTAGCTGAAAGTTCATTGCAGTCAGTTCGGCAGTAATAGCTTGAGATAAAAAGGTTTTGCCACAACCAGCTTCACCGACAACTAATAAGCTGGAGTTTGCCTGAAGTGCTGCCATGATACGACGGAATTCAGCTCCCCGATAAATTTGTAGAGAATCTGAACTTTCACGAGCAGAAAGAGATTGTCGGCGCGAACCATCCCCCGAAACAACATAGGTATAAATTCTCTCTTCGCCGTTAGCTAGCTTTCTTCTGTGTCTTTTGATTGGCACTGTTCGATTTCCCATTCATTAGCGATCGCTTTAGCATCTTTGACGGCTTGCTCTTTAAATTCTTGAAGCTGCTGGGCTGACATACTTAAATTCATCGACTGTATTAATACGTCAATAGCATTACTCGTCAGTTTCATCTCAAGCTCACTCGGCTCGTTGTTTCTTTGGTTCATTTACTCTCGGAGATAGACTTTCATCTCCTTTATAAGCTTCAGCCCTATAATCTGAAAACAGTAATTTTTCGTTAAGTGTTTGAGAATTAATTTTTTTTCTGCTTCTATAGGAGGCGGGGAAACGGAACTACTCCGAAACGGAACTGGGGCTAAAACATTGATTTTTGGTAGAACGAAGAGGAATTAAAGCGAACGGTTATATATAGTGCGATCAATACTAGAGCTACGTAATTATTTATTAATTTAAGTTTTTGGGAAAAAGCAAGACAATTATACTTGTAGCTCAATATAGATAGTTATTTAAAATGACAGAACATCAAAACGAGAATTCTTCTCGACCTCACGTTACGCTAAATTCTTCAGGAGGCATTGCCCTCGGTGCTTTTATGGCAGGTGTTTTCTTTGAAATTGTCAAGGAGGCATTGAAAGAAGAAAAATTTGTTATAGATATTATTACTGGAGCTTCTGCTGGAGCAATGACAGGAGCTATAGCTAGTTATTACCTTCTTCAAGGTAAACAAGCTCTTCCAGCTTTTGACCAACCTAAAGGAAATGCTTTATATGAAGCGTGGGTTACAAAAGCAGACATGGAAAAAATTGACTCGATTGAGGTGATGCCCATAGAAGAGTTCAAAATTTTTAATAAAGATCGAGATTCTTTCGGGTTACTTTCTGGTGAGGCGATCAAAGAAATTTCTGAACTTATAAGAACTTTTCCTAATTCCAGTCAGTCCAATGGTCAACTTCGTCCCGACCGAATTGAGAAGCCACTTGCTCTTTTAATGACAGTTACTAATTTGCAAGGGCTTTTACTAAAGAATCCTAATGAAGACACCAAATCAATCTCTAGTGCAGAAATACGCCAATTTTTCTTCTATCCTGGACAAGAAAAAGATTTAGATACTCCTAATTCAGAGAAAAATTCAGAATTTTCTAACATATGGGATAAAGTAATTGTCAGTAGTCGAATGTCTGGAGCATTTCCCGTTGCGTTTCCTCCAATCAAAGATATCTCAGATCCTAGCAGTATAAATTTTCAAGATCTAAGTGATGATTACTTTACAAACCCGCAGCAAAAAATTCTAGACGAAAAATTACCTATGGTAATCAAAGTCAAAAATGATACTACTGAAAAACTAAAACTTGAATTTTCTTATAGTGATGGAGGAATATTAGACAATTTACCAATTCTTAAGGGTATAGAACTTGAAGCGAACATAGCAGGTAATTTATCTGATTATAGTAAAGACAATCGCTATAAAAAATTTAAAAAGGCACTATATAAAGAGTATCCAGAATTAAACCCGAATGGTTCTGCTCACAAAAATAATGATAAAAGATATCACGTTTACGTTCAGCCAAGTCCTGTAGTCAATCTAGACAAACCTGAAAGATTGAAACGGAAACTTTTCAGTTTATGGGAAATAGCAATTAGCGGTTTAAAATTACCCCATGAGGAACATGAAACAATACAGATAAAAAAAATTATAGAAATTCAAAACCAAATTGCGCTAAAGAATAGTTTAATTAGCGATTCTGACAATAATCAAGAAGTACAACAAGCTTTACAAAAAATAATTCCTTATCAGCCTATTGATTTATCTCCAATTCAACCTTTAATTATTCAAAAAATTAAAGAAGAAAAAAAACTTAATAAGCTCAAGCCTATATATGATGCTTTAATAGCCAATTCTCATATGATTAAGGATAGTCTTGGTGTAAACGGACAATCAGCAAATCCTGAAAAATTATTAGCTTCTGATTTTCTTGGAGCTTTTGGTGGCTTTTTTGATCGCAAGTATCGCGAACATGATTTTCTTATAGGTAGAATCTGCGGTATTACTTGGCTACACAGCGAACTTGGAATACCAACACCACAAGCAACAATTAATTCATTGATGGATGCTATAAACCTAGAAAAAAATCCAATTCTACTAAAAAAAGAACCTCAATTAAAACCTAGTTACGTAATCAGATTTTTTAGAATTTTTCTTCGTTTTATCAGAATTACTGTCTTAGAGCTAAAGCCAGAAGGAATTTGGAATCTTATTTATTATCCACTTTTAGTTCCAGTAATTTTATTTCTACGCCTTGTTGAATCTTTAGTGACGATACTTTTGTGGATTGTCAAAAATATAATTGAACCATTTTTTTTTGTTATATGTTTCTTGATTTTAGTAATCATAACTTTCTATGTGGTCAATTAACGTAAAATGGTGTAGCCACGTTTTCGACGACGAGAAGCTTGTTTTTCGTACCAGAGTTTACCCGTTTGATAGTCAGGGCAGATTGTGGAGTTGGAGCGACCGAAATCTAGTTTGACCGCGCTACCCCAGGTGCATTTAATAATCCAGTTGCCGAAAATATCTTGGCACAATTCGAGTAGGTAGAAACGGGTATCTTTTTGCCAAGATGAATACTGCCATTTTTCTAGTTGGTACATAATCAATTAAGTCATAACTGATAAGTCACAAGTGTAAAAGAGTTAGAACTTCTGACTTTTAAAAGGTTTTGTATCTCAACCATTGAAAATCAGCTTACCAATTTTTATCTTGAACGTAGAAAAAATTTCATGTTTCTTCTAATAAATTATCTATTTTTTGTAGCCAATTTTGTACCTGCTTCCATTTCTTAGGGTTCTTGTCCCAAAGTTTTGAGCGATTGAGACGACTGGTAATGGTTTTTACTTGGGTAGAAGGTGAGGGAACAGAATTATCTTTACTTGAGAGTGCTTTGATTTTCTCTTTAATCTGAGCTAAAGAAAGATTTTTGGTAACAGCTTCGTCAATCAAATTATTTCTCTGTTGCTCGTCTTTGATTTTAGCGATCGCTTTTGCTTTGGTATAAGCTATTTTTCCTTGGCGTAAAATTTCTAAAATTTCATCTGGTAACTTTAACAGAGGCAAACGGTTACTAACAAACGATTTCCAGTTTTGTCCTAAGCTCTCAAATACCAACTCAATTTTTTGTTTTTCTGTGTTACCTATAACGTTATGGGTAACTTTATTTTTTTGTTCGTTATCCATCCTGTGAAGCAATGAAATCACTACTTCTGGCAATTCATTTAACTCGATTCCCAGCAAGGTAACAATACCTTCTGTTTCTTCTACAGGATTGAGGTCTTCTCGCTGTAAGTTTTCAACAAGAGCGATAGAAAGAGCTTCTTCATCGGATAGTTCGCGAACGGTAACGGGAACTTCAGTTAGTCCAGCAGCAATAGCTGCACGGTAACGCCTTTCTCCTGCTACCAGTTCGTATGATGCTTCTTTTCCCGCTAATGGTCTGACGAGGAGATTTTCTAAGATGCCGTGAGCTTTGACCGATTGAGTTAGCTGTTCTAATTTCTGGGGGTCAAAATATCGTCGGGGTTGAGAAGCTGGCAGCGAAATAGAATCAATCTTCACCATCTGGGAGCTAGTTGCTGGTTCGTCGTCGCCAAATAAAACACTGAGATTGGCTTTGGCATTGTAAGGGCGATCGCTTTTACGGGTAGTTTTTTTAGTAGTAGGCATATCAATTATCAGTTATCAGTCATCAGTGAACAGTAAGCAATTATTTGGAAAGTTGTTAATTTGGGTGAAGCAGCAGAATAGATTATTGGTAACACATGACTTGTAGTTTTGCCTTAAGCGATACCAATAACTTGGCAACACTTTGTTTTGTCTGGGTTTCACTGTTACCAATAACGTTATTGGTAACACAATTAGATAACTTGGCAAACTGATTAATATTAACTAAACTACGTCTATTTTGCCCCCTATATCCCCCAACCTTGGGGGACTCATTTTTCATTAACAATTTCCATGCCAAAATATAAATTTACTTTTTCAGAAGTAAACTTAACTGCTAACTGCTGACTGTTCACTGTTCACTGTTAAAGTTTTTCTATTTGAGTAGCTAATCGATCTAAAATCTTCAAGGCTGAATGCTTGGAGTCATAAAGAGCTAGTGGTAACTGTTGTTCTGAGGCATCGGCAAAAGCTGTGGTGCGGGGAATTGGTTCGTAGACTGGAGCTACTGTGCCAAACTGCTCTTGAATTGCTTTGAGGGTACGTTTGTCTTGAGAATTGCTGACAGCATAACGGGAAGGAACAAAACCCGCTAGCTGTAATTTGCGGTTGCCTCGTTTTCTGACTTTGGCAATGGTTTGCAGCAATAAATTAGTTCCCTGGAAGGCTTTAAAATGAGTTTCGACGGGAACGAGGACGTGAGTAGCAGCTACTAAGCTGGTGTAGCTGAGTAACCCTAAACTGGGGGGGCAGTCAATCAGAATAAAATCATAGTTATCTCGAATCGGGTCAAGAGCTTCTTTGAGACGAACTTCGCGAAAATCTAGATTAACCAGTTGAATCTCTGCCACGCTGAGGGTGATATTAGTGGGAGCAAGGTCTATTCCCTCAATATCTTTGAGGATAAATAAAGGTTCTTCGTTTATCAGAGCATCAAAAGGAGTTTTTTCTAAACTTTCGGTGTCGATACCCATAAAGATAGTCAAAGAAGCCTGGGGGTCGAGGTCAACCAGCAACACGGAATGAGAGCGTCTGGCTAAATGGTAGCCGAGATTGTGGGTAAGAGTGGTTTTTCCTACTCCCCCAGCTTGATTAAAAATGGCGATCGTCTTGCTCATTTCTTGGTTTTTCTATCTTGAGCTTGCACGGGCGTAGCAGTATTTCTCAACGTAATAGTAACTGTTGACTGCCAGAATAACACCTGTAATAAGAAGTTACAGTTAGTTGTAGTCAAGCTTCAGATTTTTCTCAATATTCTGCAATAGTAAAATTACCTAATCGGAGAAAGCTAGGATGATCGCTTTTGTAAGATTAAAAGAGAGGTTAGAGAGTAGATGGAGAAAGACGATCAATTTGCTAGAAGCTGTAAGGATTGATTGGAGTGAAGTTGAAAATGTGAAGAGTTAAAATAACAGTTAAATTGATAGCCAACTAGCAGCTTGATTTTCTCTCAGCTATATTGTCTTGTTTTAAAAGACGATGCACTTTTAAAATAATCATCGCATGATAACGAAGATGTGCTTCAAACACAGTTGAGTCAAGATGGCTTAAACAATGATTTGTAACATAAACTAAGTTTCTACTTCGTTCTTCTTGTCCTATATCAATTCTAAAGTCTTTGGAATTCCTAGATACAATAAAAACTTGATGAGTTTTTTGATTATAGTCAAATAAGATAAACTTACCTGTAGGATTACTAATGTTCAAGTAATTGACAATTTTATTGAAACAATCTGTTTCTTTTATAGTTAGTTGTGGAATAGGTGTAGAGAAAATTGCATACTTAGAATTTTTTGGGGGAGTCATGCCATTCACGTTCTTTATATAGACAGTGGTATCGCAATTATATTCAAGAGATTTTTCTTGTCCAAAACCCCAAAATCCCGTTTCTAATTCTACTCGGTCTATAAATTGAACAAAAACTTCCTTATTTGATTGTTTCCAACAAAAAAAATCTTCATTTTCATAATAGCCCTTGTCTTTTAGCTCCTGTAATATCTCACGTAGAGGTTGAGGCATTTTGGAACTCGATATTATTCGCATAATCACTATAAGCCTATTAAATATAGGTTTTCAACAGGCTTAACTGATTGTTCAAAATCTAGAGACTCATACTTGAATAAACAACTAAAAGCTAAATACACAAAACTAAGCTATCGAAGAATTTTTGTTTGAAAAACTTTAGGCAACGCTTAAATCTAAATCTTCTATTTCTTGTGCTGTAAATTTGTATCGTGGCTTTTTGGAAGATTTTTCTTGATAAACAATGCTTGGTAACAACTCCAAAGCATCAGAATCTAGACTTTTAATATCTTTATTTTTAAATTTATGCCGAGCTTGAGACGCGCTACCTGAAACCCAATAATCATTTAGATTATAGGAGCCGCCATTTATATTATTAAATTTTATTCGTATATGTGTACTATACATTTTTATATAGGTTTAATCTGTACTAACAAGGAGAAACCATATATAGTCTCTCTAATACTATCAACGTACAGAACTCCAAAATTATGCAGGAATCTTGTAATTAGATTGAGAAATTAGTATTTGTTGACAAGTAAAAATACTTTATTGCATTTCTAGCCTTATGTATAAGCGACCTATTTTCACTCATTATGCAGCTTTTACTAAAATTAATTTTGATATGCCTTCAATAAATTTGCAAACTCATGAATACAATAGTATTGCAAAAATCTTTGTAGCCGTAATCGAAAATAAGCGTTTATGACGGCAGAGAAGAAATTAGTATTTCAGGAATTAGAAAAATTAATTGAGCAATATTTTGAGAAAAAGCCTATGGCTGCCGAAAAATTGCTCACCCACATTGCTAAATTTCCTAAGATTTTTCAGCTAATTAACTACACAGATATTGTAGTAACTTCATTAGATATTGAAGATGCACAACAAATAGCTTACGTAAAGCTTCTTGGAACACTTCGACAGCAAAAATTCTACCAAGGAAATGCAAACGATTTTATATCATGGGCAAGAATTATTGCTAACAACGCTATTAGAGATTATTTAAGACAATCAAAAGAAACATATATAAGTTCAGATTGGGCATTACTTCGCCAATTAAGTCAGAAAAGATTGCAAGAATCTTTATTAAATGCGGGATTACTTCCTGATACAGTGGAAAATTATATTTTAGCTTGTAACAGCTTTAAATCAATTTATATACCAAATAGAAGTAGTATAAACCAGAAACTGAGTAAACCAGATAAAGAAACTTGGAATGCAATTGCTCAACTCTACAATCAAAAAAGTAAAGAAAAAATATCTATTGTTGGAAAACTTGTAACGCCTGAAACTATAGAAAAATGGATGCGATTTTGCGTTAAAGCTGTTCGTTCATACTTGTTTCCTGAAATTAGTTCGCTTAATCAACCCATTTCAAAATCCTATGACAGAGGAGAAATTATCGATCACTTGGTAGGAAAAATTGATAATTCTCTCATAAATCATTTGATTCTTAAAGAAGAATTTCAACAACATGAAAAACTGAAAAATCAAATTAATCGAGTTTTAACTACAGCCTTTGAAAATCTTAAGAATGAAGAAAAAGAATTATTAGAATTGTATTATATTCAAGGTTTAACTCAAAACGAAATTTCCAGAAAATTCAATACTCAGCAATATACAGTTTCTCGTAAATTATCTAGAATTAAAAAACTTTTGCTTAAATCTTTGGTTCTGTGGGCTCATGAAAAATTACATATTAGTCTGACTTCAGACTCATTAAAATCGTTAAGTACGTCGGTAGAGATATGGCTGTCTGAGCAAAAAGCTTTTATTAACGATTAGTTTTCTAGCACGTCTCGGATAATAATAGGATGGAAGTTATTATTATGGGAAATTATTTTAAAATTATGTTTTTCTTGATCGAACAAAGATTCAAATTCATCTGAATCAAAATTTTGCTGTCCTAAATTTTTCCAAGAGTTGAGAATTGTATTTTCGTCTGCATTCTGATTATTTATATAAACAGTTTTCTTAGCAACTATTTCGACATTTCCATTAATCAATGATTTCTGTATAGTGTTGGCAGTAGGAGTTAAACCTACTGCCTCTGTTACTTTGGGTTGCTTTTAGCTTGAACATCTTCTAGTTCAATTCCACCAAGAATTTTCACTTTATCCATTTCAACAGCAGTTGAGTTACCTTCTGCAATAATATTCTTGGCTTTAAGATATCCTGCTTCAACCTCTCCCAGATCCAAACCTTTAGCTTCAGCCAATTCAGGCTGATTTTTTTCAATGAGATCGATAAGATTTTTTGCTCGGTCGAGTAACTCCTCATCTTCATTCGCTTTAGATTCAAGTAAACTCTCTTTAACTGCTTCAAGTTGAGCATTGGAATCAGGCTTCTTTTCTAATCCACTTAAATTAGTTTCATATTTGCCTTCAATTATTTTTTTTATTCCTTGGTATATTTCTTTAACTCCTGTTTCTGTAACCGATTTCAGACCTGCTGCTGCACCTAAAACTATTGCGGACGTAATTATTGTTATGGGTTCCATAAAAACTTACTCTTGGCTCTTTAATTTCCCTATATATTTTATTTAGGGCAAAATTCCGAATTTTATGCTGATTTAGATATAAGTTTCAACATTATTTAACATTATATATTTCAAATATCTTTATTGTTAGCACTTTATTCACTTCATTTTCTCTCTGTGCCTGTTTTTGGTGCGTCGGTAAAGGATATATCGGCTTTATCGAGCGATTGCAAGTAACTAAACTTCGACACCTAGAGCTTCATCAACTGTGATTTAACGAAGGTTATTGGAACTAGCACGGACTAAATGGAGCGTATCTAAAACCCAGAGATTACAAATATTAACTGATGACTAATGACTGCTAACTGTGTTGACGTGCCTTAATTACTGTTTGACTCAAAGGCTCACCAGTAACAGATAGAGATTCGCGAAATTGTTTCATATCAGCTAATAAATCCTCTTTAGTCGATGGTGGGACTAAACGGGCTACTGGTTTGTCGCGATCGACTAGAATTACTTCTTCTCCTGCTGCTACCTGCTCTAAAAGAGCTTTGAGGTTACGAGCAGCTTCTTCAACGCTGACTTTAGACATTCGCCGTTTTTCCAAAATCCATATTTACGCAGCCTTATCTTCCTCTGGAAACTTAGCACCAAAGGTAACTTGAACATAACCATCCTCAAGATCGTTTCGGTTAAATACAGCTACTTCTACTCCTTCACGAAATAATTCCACCTGCTTATCCAAAACCCAACGATATACAAGTTCAGGCTCGCCTTCAGCAGTAAAAGAATTATAGATAGTTTTAGTATCCATCTCAACATATAGACCAGGTTCATCTACTATGGTCTGGTTAATGTAAGGATATTTACCATCTAGTTCATAGAGGATTCTGGGTAAGTCGTCCATAGGGAAAAAAGTTGGTTGGGGAAAACAATACTATATATCTAAAATCTTAGACGAATTCAACCGAGTAATTTAACCCTAGTTTAATTTTCCCTAATCTACAACAGTCGCAAGATGAAATTAAGGGGTGAGTTTTAGGTCGCCGTGACCGTTATGGCTCAAATCCTTATCCCGATTGACTTTATCTGACTGGACACCTCCTAGTTTACTGTTGAGATTAAATTTGGGTTTGTACCACTGTCCATCCTAGCAAACCTAGATATAACAAAGATTTGATGAACGTTGGACAGTTTAGAGAAGAAATACACCTCATTTGGCATAACCAATTTATTTTTAGGTTATTACAACAGTCTTAACTCAGTTAAGCGATGCCACAGAACCTGACCGCCTCGCATTCCTTTGCGCTCGTCCCAACAAACATCTGCACCACCTTGACTGAAACCAACTATCGTACCGTGCCAATTGTATGATGTTTTCTCTGGGTCGTTATTGGCAACACGAGAACCAATTTCAAAGACGGATGTTTCCGATTCACTAACTGTTTCTTTATCAGTTGAATTTAAAGATGAATTTTTTGGTTCTTCTTGTCCGTTGTAATTGGAATCCTTGTTATTGTTACCTTCTACACTCTGGACAGACTCAGATTTACTATTGGGGGTTGAATTATTATTTGGTTGGGTGTCCGTTGTCTCTGGTTCAGATTTAGCAGTAGTTTCAACCACAGCGGACATCTGGGGGTAATAATAAACCTTATATCTAACGGCGTTACCTTTTTCAATTGGTTTTACTTTCGATTCGCATTCGATTAAACCCGATTTATGCAGTCTGGCTAGGGCTTTGCGGATAGCATCGCGACTTTTCCCCAACTCATGAACTAATTCACTGGGTTCAAATATTACCCCAGGACGCTCTTGTAAATGGGCTAGCAATCTCGCGCCAGTGGACAGGGATGATGTTTGTCCTTCCTTACTACGGGGGTCGTATTCACCCTGGTCTTGCCAACTGAGGTCGTAGGTGTCTAACTGCAATTGTCTCGTGCCATTACAGCCAGCGCGGGATTTTTCAACCTCTAGCAACCTTTGAGTAGAAGAGAGCTTGTCGCAGCGTTTGAGATGCCACACCTCGGACACATTAGCTTTAATTGCCGTCGTTCCCCTCACCTGTCCATTCTTATTTTCGTGGTGGAGGACGATAACCGCACAGCCAGTTTCCATGGCAATGTCCCGCAGTTCGTAAAGGGTACGAGCATACTCGACATTTTTTTCTTCTACGGCAGTGTTGCGGTTACAGCTAGTCAAACTGTCAATCACCACTAATTTGGGCTGTTCCTTTTCAATGGTTTCCTTTAACTTCGCCATTTGGCTAAATTGCCACTTGAAATAAATGGTGAGGTTTTCGTTGGGAACAGATTCAAATCCCGCTTCCTTGAGATTGTGAGCGGTGTTGATTTCTGGTTCGTCGGTTTGGATGTAGAGGACTTTGCCGTGTTTGGTGGGGTAGCCATTCCAATCTTCACCGCCAGCTACGGCTTTAATGATGCTGTTAACCAATAGAGTTTTTCCCGTTCCCGCTTCGGCATAGAGTAGGGCAGTGGTTGCCATGGGCATTAAGGCAGCTACCAACCAGTCAAAACGTTCGGGAGTTTTTGCTAAGAGATCTCTGACTCCTACCCCATCAAAGATAGGTTGATTGGTCAGGGCAGCTTCATAGGCATCCATGATTTGTGCCACGGATACTTTGTGTTCTCTGGCTAACTTGTATAACATCCACTTGCGTTCGCCAGGGCAGGGGATAGCGTTGATTTCGTCAAATTGGGCGCACATTTGGGCAAAGGTTATATCTTTTGATACTTCTTTCTGAATTGTATTTCCCTTTGCCCCAACATGATAAATAACTCGCTTGGCGGATAATTGATAATCAGCGATCCAGTCAGCTACATCAACTCCTTGGGATTTGGGTAACTTTTTCCAGAGAGGAGAATAAGGGAAGGCATACAACCACTGAGCATCGGGAAATTCTTCGGCAATGGCTTCCATGTGCTTCATTCCTGGTTTATCCCTGTCGGGACAGAGGACTGTTCTTGCCATGCCTACTAAATCTGCTGTATCCGACGGTTGCCATTTACCAGAACCGCCAATGTTAGTAGTAGCTGGTAAGCCGATCGACCACATAGCATCAGCACAAGACTCTCCCTCGACAATAAAGACGGTTTTCCCCTCGGCGATCGCTTCTTTAATTTCTGCGTAACGATATACAGGAATATCTTCTCGCTTAACACCTTTTAACCCTTTGACCCAGGCTTTGCCGTTCCAATGTTCTTGCCAGCGTTTGGGCTTGCCTCCCTTACCATCATCAATACGGATAATACGAACAAGGGGATTTCCTTCACGATTGGGATATGACCAGACTCTTTTTTGGGCTGGTCTGATAGCTTTTTGCTGCTGCTCTATAGGAGCAAAAAAACGACCTCCGTCGGCATCTCGCTTAGATGTAAGTCTCCAACCTGGGGCAGTTTCACTATCACCTCGTTTACAAATTGAGAGAACGCCTAAAAAATAACACCAGTCAGGTTTTCCACAGTGAGGGCAGGGAGTTTGTTGAGATACGCGCTGAAGATTTTCTGTTATCATAATTGTATGTATTTGATACGTGATGATTCCGCCATCTCTATCTACAGAGAAAGCGGGGTTTTCATTCAGAGAGCAGTTGTTAACTTTGGTCAGTTGGGCAACTGCTTTCTAAGTTTTTGACTTAGATAAGAGAATTGTAGAACGATATCGGTGGTTATTACCTGTTTGTCATAGATTTTTTTTCATTTCGAGAACTCCTTTCAGGTAAAAGTTACATTGAGGCAAATTTTGGGTAGGCTTCGCCGAGAATAACTTCTTAAAATCTGCTGGTTTTTACGCGAAAAGTAATATTTCTTGACAAAAATGTCTGAAATCTAGAAATTACGTAATTAAGGTTTTTATAACCTCCTCTTAAATTGTGCTTAAATATACTAACTTGATTTTTCACTCAATGTAAGCCGTCTAGTGTCAAATAATGGCTTGTAGACTAGGATTCGGTTAATTTATCGATATATTCAACCCAAGCAAGGGCTTTTTTACCATTACTGCTCTTCAAAGATTCAAATAGGGTAATAACTATTCGTGCTAGCTCAAATTCAGGGGAGAGGGCATCATATTCTGTTTTGACTTCTGGATTGGATAATATCTCGTCGCGAACAGAATTCCAGGTAATAGTATTAGCAGTCATAATTATTTACCTCTAGCTGATATTAGGGAAAATTGGCTCATGTTGAATCCTCTTAATGGGATATTAGACTGTCTTTTGTTGTCTCGATTATACTCTATTTTTGGAGTACAATATTTATGTATGATAAATTTGTTGAAGATATACTAAAAATAATTATTACAGCACAATAGAGGATGCAGCGTATGACGATAAAAATGCCCGTTAAAAATATATTGACCAAGCTTTTGAGAGAAAGAAATATAACGCCCTATGCCTTTTGGAAGGAAATGAGCATCGGTCAAAATACGGCTTATCGTCTTTGTAACGATCCAGAAAGCATCCCCAGTAAAAAAATCATGGATAGAATTTATGAAGTCTACAATTGGCTTCCAGGGGATTATTTAGTTAGCGATAAAGACTGGGATGCGTGGCTAAAATCTCTACCAAAACAGGAAAGAAGTGAAGTCCTTGAAGTGGCTGATTCTTATATGCGGAAAACTAAAGACGGAAGAATTAAGAAAGAAAAATCATCTAAATTAGTTAAGTTTCCTAACGTTGCTGCTTAGACTCATGATTCTGACCAATGCAGATATGAAGTTGGGCGATCGCAAATATGGAAAATGTTTATAGAGACATAGTATTAGCAGTCATCGTTTTTTCTCTTTTTCTTAGTGTTGCTATCATTCGGCTGTTTTTGTTTTTCTTGTGAATTATTTAGTAAATCAAAAAAATCTTCGTTATTGTCATACCAAATCTCTAAAGCAATGTCGGCGATCATTTGTTGTCTTTGGTCAATTGACTGAGAATTCCATATATCAAAAGACTTGAGACATTTAACGGCTTGGTTAATTTTTGTGGCTTCTCCAATTTTAGGTATCTCTACAATTGATTTAGTAAAGAGAAAATTAGATTGTTTGTAAGCGGATTTTTTCTTTTCAAAACATTTATTTTGATTGGAAGCATTGTGTGATTTTTCTAGTAAGCAAAGGTTACCAAATTTATATATGTAAGAGCTAGCTTTTTGTTGATTATCAAAGTTTTTGACAGCTTCAGAATTTAAATCTTGTGGTAAAATATGTTCAATTTCAATGGATGATTGAGTAAAAGTTTTCAAGTCTAAATTCTCCTTATTGTCGGGATAAGCTTCCAGTTGAATATATTGAGATAACTTAGCCAGTATATATTTAGTTTTTTTAGTTGCTCCAGATTTTGGCTCTTTATCACTTTTTTTGGCATTTAAATCGAGTTGACTAAGATTTTGAAATTTAGCAATAAACTCATCTTTTAGCTCATTTTTGAGTGAAAATATATTTTCTTGTAAAAACTTATCGATTTCCTCAGATTCAGATATATTATTTATTTGTTTTATTGAATTAGCCAACTTAATAAAAGGTTTTTCTAATTCATTAATTTTCTTACCTAAAAAAGTATATAGAAATAAAATATTTTCAATTTCAAAACATAACTTTTTGAAATCATTTATATCGAAATCAATGGCAGCTAATAACGGAAAAATGTGTTGTTTAGCATTGGGAATAAGATATTTGATATTTGCCAAATATCTATTTTTTGACTCATCAGAATTTTTCTGTTGCAGTAAACAAACATATAATTTAG
>JAAUYG010060362.1_pt1 | contig 25032 bp, 11 predicted proteins | sample 7278091 | NCBI WGS metagenome assembly JAAUYG01 (sample SAMN14350201, study PRJNA611818) | marine sediment metagenome | isolation source: surface marine sediment (0.6m) | place: French Polynesia: Moorea | collected 2018-08 | reverse complement strand
GTACCTAATGCCAACCGTAAATATGAATGGGTAATGTTCTGTTGAGACGGTTTTCGGAAAAATATGAAGTCAAAAAAGTCTCGTGTTCATTAATCAGTTTGTTAAGCATTGCATTTTCATGTGACACAGATTTAGTTTGAGGACAGTTTGAGGATTCATCCAATCGTGCGTCAATAGGGAGACGCATTTTTGAACATGCTAACTGTAAGAAGCAAACTTAACAGTGCAGTGCTCAACGAAACGCTTGTATATCCAATCAAGTGCACGGACTACAAAATTGCTTTAATTTGTGAACTCTTAAATAACAGGGAATTGAATTAAGAGACCTTAAATGAATCACTACACCACAAGGGTGTAGCAGCATAGCATAAAATATATAATATATAAGGGAACAAGGCGTTTATACAACACTAGGCCTATATGTGTTCCCTTACATCCTTTGGCAAGCAGCTACCTATACGTGTAACATGGGGCATTTACACGATCCAAAATCATTTAAAGTGAGCACGGAATGGTGCACAGTATACACCTTGTACCCTTGGATCTCTTGAGTTATATGTACATCAATAACAGCATGCATACATATCAACAATTAGATTTCGCTCCATTTTACACCCATTGCCCTATAAAAGGGCCTATATCTCCGCTTCCCCACCAGGCTACAAGGGTGGCCAAAAGGCAAAAAAGCCAAGTCTGCAACTAAGGTCACAGAAATCAGACCCGTCGGTTAACATTTCAGTAGCTGTGCCACACAGTGGCTACTGAAATATCGGAGAGCCGAGTTCAATACGTCAAGTGGCTGTAAAGCGGTTACCTATGTCGTGATGGATATATATCCAGAGGCCGCACCCAGACTCGATCCCACATGCAACTCGACTTTCACAGCCAACACCTGAGAGTGCCAGTTTTTCTTTCACAATTGCTTCATTAATGCCAGTCAGAATTTGGGGCTGGCACTAAATCATCGCGTTCGGGGCCCCTCTGGGTTGGAGATGGCTTATCTGTGGCGATCCCCGGGAACAAATGTCAAAAGGCTTGCCTTGCAAAAGTCTATATCACGCCCTATCTGTATCGGTCTACGAAATCTACTGCCGGGAGGAACGGAATGTGGGGAACATGGGATAAATGGCGTGCCGGAAAAACCCGGGCAATGGTCACGTGGTGATTCTGGGCGTTACCGGTAACGTCATTTCTGTTGCTAAGCAATTACCCAACTCAGAGGGTCATGCAGAGGGTCATAGCAAGGGTATCTCACTACGGAATGAATTTAAGGTTGCGTGTTCTCAAAAAGAGTCCCCCTCTCAAATATATTTGGCATGCTCATGGTACGCGTATCTATATGTTGATATTTTTTTACATTTGCCATTTTTGACCCTTTATAAATTTATTATTATAAACATATTAAGTTAATTCTGAGATATATCTTCTGTATTCAGTTTTGCAGGACAATATTTCCCCAAATCTCTTGGTATACCATAAAAGCTCAATAATCACAATTGGGTTGATTACGTATCCCTGATTCACACACATGGGGCATAATCACAGTAGTAGACCATGCTTTGTTTGACCACTTCTTACGTTACCCCTTCTCAGTCGGCCTCTTGGGGTTCTTCCTTTGTTTTTTGAAGTCCAGGATGTGTATTAAGTCTTAAGGGGCTTTCCTTGAAAGCAGCAACGTTATTATGTGCGCCAGGTTTATTTTAGAAGTTATTTTCTCAGAGTTTCTGTGATAAATATCGGCCAAGGTTTATATTGTCCTTGACGTCCATTTTGAAGCCCTGCGGGGACAGTCGATGGGCTATACATCCAGCCACCGCTTCCTGACAGAAAGGTCTGGATCCACATCCCAGAATCCAGATCAAAGTCGGCACATCCTCTCGTTTCCTCAGCCCCTCGACCTTGCTCCACCTCCGCGTCTGTGACGTAGCAACCAAATATGGCCGCCAGCTGTTCATGGGGTTAACATTTTTTTATTAAAAAAAAGAAAACTTTGTTATGGCAAGGATGTCTGCAGGGTACATACAGAAAGCTTTGTATTTAAGTTCCTCATTCTGGAATATCATACTACGTCATCCCTGTGTTCCGGATTATCAGTCCACGTCATCCGCGTCCCTGACCACAGTGTGGCGCTCTGTGGAGCACCATGTGGCGTTTGAACCATGGCCACTGCCTAGTTCGCCAATAATCCTTGGGGGAGTTTAAAAGGCCGAGGAAAGAGATTCCGGGGTTATGCCCAAAGTGGGTGCGTGTAAGGCCCTAAATAGTCGTAAACACCGCTTTTATCGACATATTCCATCATATCTGTGGGCAGATATTGAGTTAGGGACGGGAAAAAGTCACATATTTAGAGTTACGGGCTGCAGTGGGGCGCGGCCCTACTTTACGGGACAGAACTTGGCACGAATTACCACGAACATATCTGTAATTTGTGGGATGGATCGGAAGCCAAGCAGCCGAACACGTGTCGATATAGAGGCATAAATACGGGAGAGTCCGATCTCGGATGTCTTCACCGATGTAGCGAAAAGTATTCTACATGTAGATGGAGACTATGCTAAACATAGCCCTAGAATTTTCTACAAAAAGACTTCACCTACATGTAGCATACCGGTAAGCCAATCCGTAACTTCACCTTTGCTATATACTTTTGATGGTACATGTGTTAATGCAGATCCACTTATTTTCTTTATTTTGCCTTATTTATATGTATTTTTTTAATTTTTACTTTTACTTGAGAAAAGCAAATCTTGGCTTTTCGATGCTTCATCGTGCCGGCCTTTTACCTTTCTTTCTTCTGCTTTTGGTACTGTTCTTCCTCTCTTATTTTTCTTCTTCTTCTTCTTCTTCTTCTTCTTCTTCTTCTTCTTCTTCTTCTTCTTCAATCCGAACAGAGACCGGTGTGGCAGAGTATCATATACCATGGGACTGCCACCCCCAGATAGACATCACCAGTATAACGTCTTGCCTGGCGTGCGCGGCGGCACATAACGTCACCATAGCACGACAGGCGGCGAGATGCTGTGGCCCATTATCTTCCCTTTCCTGGGGGAATACGACAAACTGTCCTCCCCAAACGTCACCTAGTCCGATTCCCCATTCAAGACGCCGAGATTATCTCGGCTTTATGATTGGATTTGCCACAAGTTTGGACGGTTCGCACAACTCGACTGTCGGAAAAAAAGCATCTATTTGCGCCGTGGGTATGGCAGGAATGGAGTCTCCCACAGACTCTTCCAGTCTCAGGGGTAAGGCCCATCTGAGGTCAGTACTCCCCCAGCCTTGAAACTGACATCAGATATATCGCCTACATGTATATTGGCATTTTTATGAAGGAGTCCATCACCGTAACTGGCTCACCTAATATCCATGATTTAATCAGAAGCAAAATTTGAACTTATATGACAGACATGATATGTTATTCAGCGATATATTATCCAGTATTTTGACAACTCTCAACATAAAATTAACGAACGCTATTTCGACGGAAGCTAATGTTTCTTCAGTTTGGAACTAATTTTTTAAAAGTATTTTATATTTTAGTTGCGGATGATGATTAAATCGAATTTCTTGTGAAAAGAATTCCAGACCGCCAATGATGTCCCCCCCCTCACCCAGTGAATATTAAATATCCTATGCATTTGCACCATGGCATCAGTGATCTCCAAAATGTGATCCTACGTACGTCACATTAAGGAAATGCAGGCAAACTGACAATTCGGTGCGTGTCATGTCACTTCTAGTGTGCAACTGCCGTCTGCCATGACATCCAAAGAGGACGTTAAGATTAGCAGCGACGGAATCCCGGTGGCTTAAATCAACATTTTACGCCATGCATCAAGCATTCATTCACGGAATGCCTTCATTTTCGTGTAATGTGTATTTGCGTCGGCGTCACTCCTGAAAAAACACTGCATTGGCTCCGATTCATACCGAGACAAGTGAAGATGATCCTAGAACAAGCTCCGCACACCGTCTAACTGCCGGATTTCTCTTTGCGGCTGGAAGGAGCTATCGGTCAGCTCAACGCATTCCACATTATTGTCCGATAAGAGGAACACTGGCTCTGCAACTTAGCGGCAAGAGCACCCATGCTGAGTCTTTTTTTTCTTCTCCCGAATGTCGAGTATTTGTTTGGATTGATCCTGAGATAAAGCACTGAAGACATGTCAATCTCAGATAAAGCTTCTCCAGCAGGAAGGTCGGGACGTTTTGCTGTAATGGGATCGAGAGCCTGGGGTCAAAACGGAGCTACGGCGAGACCGGAAAGCTGGACCAGCAAAGATTTCTACAACGAAGCTGCTGTGGAACAAAATAAGAATGGTGACCACTAAATTTATATAGTAACCGTGGTTTATGCCATAGACCACAAACATGTACACAAGACCCTTACACGTATATAGTACAGTAAAGGCAATTCATAGAGTAAAGACACTTGCTTTACGATTATTGACTGATTTATCAAGTATATCTTGCCTCAAGGCACTATAGGTTTATTTTGACGTGTCATCCTGTTGAAGTGTCTACACATGAATTGTGTACAAATTTCTAGCAGTGCTGGGTGTGATAGTATATGTGGCAGCAGTGGGACTAGTAGGGGTGGCAATAGTAGTAATACTGCAGGTAGCGACAAATTGTTACAACATTAAAGCAACAAGATTAAAGCAGGGACTGCAGTAACGGTTTTTGTTCTTGCAAGAGTATTAGTGGTATTACTCCCACTACTACTATTACTATTACTACTACTACTACTACTACTACTACTACTACTACTACTACTACTACTACTACTACTACTACTACTACTACTGCAACTGATGAAAACTGTTGCTAGTAGTAGTAGTAGTAGTAGTAGTAGTAGCAGCAGCAGTAGTAGTGATAGTAGTAGTAGTAGTAGTAGTAGTAGTAGTAGTAGCAGTAGTAGTGATAGTAGTAATAGTAGTAGTAGTAGTAGCAGTAGTAGTGATAGTAGTAGTAGTAGTAGTAGTAGTAGTAGTAGTAGTAGTAGTAGTAGTAGTAGTAGTAGTAGTAGTAGTAGTAGTAGTAGTAGTAGTAGCTGTTTAATTATTTATTTTTAAGTCCTTTTTACCCAGGTCTCGGAAAAGTTACAGACCTCTGCGCTGCTCACCGTTATATTCTAGCAGGATATTGGGTCTGCTGCTGTCCAGCCTCTGGATATCGAAGTAGACTTTGATAGCCTGGTTTTCTGACACGTACAAACTGTGTACCCTGGACAGGCTGAGGTCGCACACCTGGAACTTCCGGGTCCGGCCCCCTTCCTCCACCACCACCAGGCAGTCCCCGACCGGGGGTGCCGGGGCCTCCTCCTCCTCCCCGTCCTCTCCGACCTCCCCGCCACCCCAACCGAAGCTGTAAGCGGTGAGGTTGATCCTCTGGCCGGGCTTCACCTCCAGGCTCCAGGGACAGTGACGGGTGCCCACGGAGCGCCCCACTGCTCGCAGACTGGACAGGAACGGCTGGGGAGGCACGGGACCCTGAACACGGCCCCCGGGTAACGTGGGACAGGCATAAGCTCCGGCACTCTGGACTGGACGGGCAAAGAGAGACAAGGACATAAGGGTCAGGTTCATTGTGGATTATCATGTTAAGGCTAAAACAATGATTAAAAATTCTACATGATATGTATCATAGATAAAAAGCTCATTAAACTTTTCTCTACTCATAGTTTTGTCAGCTGTCTCGTGTTATTGGTGTTATCTAACTACGCTATGCTATATGCACATCGTCCATTGTCTGCAAGTAAAACGACGCTTTTGTGCTGGAACGACTAATCTATAGCATTTATTCATGGGTGGGCTACCCAATGTTAGGCACTAGCCGAGTTCCAGGACTACGTGTATCTCTATATTACCTCATGTGCTGAAATAACCAATATTAACCCATCTCGAGAATAAGCTTGTTCTTTGCGCCTTTAATTTGCAGAGTTCGGGAGAATAGGGAGGTGTAGGAAATAGGAGATGTTCACTAGTGTCCCTACTGTCTACCCCTACCCCCCCCCCCCTCCCCCCCTCGGGATTCCGTTCCGTGTGCTCTTGCTATTTGTGTTTCCCTCCGCTTGTAACAGAGCACCCCCTTAGTTTGGGGTTTGTCAATGGGTATTGCAAGTGCATTGTCAACAGAGGACGTCTCTTGTTTATGCCTCCGCGACGTTCCCGTTTGATACAACCTCGCGTGCCTCATTCATTAATGGGAAACCAATGTGGCTGTTTTTGGTGGCTGCTTTTGCATTTAAGCTAAGGGTGGTCCAAGGGAGATTGAAATGAGATTGCCATGGTAACCAGATTGCCATGATGTTAGTTGCCAGCTTACCGTATGTTGCCGGAATCTACCAGAGTTAGTTACACGCTGTTTAGATCAAATGTTCCCCTTTCCCATGTATGTGAATCTCTCTTTCTATGGTAACCTCTACCAAGAGTCATTTCTTTCTGTTTAAAAGCACGTTTCCTCCCCGTTATTTAGGGGTGGGGTGGGGTGGGGGTTTTTTTCGAGATTGCGGGTGGATTCATTTATATATTTCCCTGGGTGGAAACCCATGTTTTGATGACAAAAGTGCCCTCGAGGAAAGCTGCCGATCATGTCATTGACCCCGGGCTAATACAGGTGAGATGACACAAGACACGAACCTTTGACACAGCGATAGCTGGCCTCCAGGTATACGACGAGTTCCTTGGGGCAGGGGTGCAGGCTGTGGAGGAACTTGGCAGGGACGGGTATCTGGCACCGCTGCCTCCCGGAGCAGCGTCTGTCCAGCTGGGGCCGGACGTCGGACATGCAACCTAGGTGACCGTGGTCCTCATGCAAACAATCCCCAAAGCGCATGCGCCCGTACTTCGCCGTCTGCATGACGATGACCTCGTCCTGTCCGCATGTGGCATTGAAGGTACCGAACTGGCAATACTCCCGCGGTTCTGCAATAGACGAAACGAGTACCATCAATCATTTTAATCCGACATTCACGCATGATTATACAATTCTCTGGACATGGGCTAATATTGACACTGCTTGGAGCGGCACTTAGCAGGCAGTCTCCGTTTCATTACTAGGCGGCTACGAGCAACTTTGACAAGATCCGGGAAATACCACAATGAACCCGCACGGTAGGAATGGAGGAAGAAGGCCCCTCGAGGGGGGTAAATCCCCCTGGCTTACCACTCCCAGGATGTTATAAAGCATACACAGCAGCCACGGAGGCTATAATCAAGACACTGTTGAGTCGTACCCCTCGGCCAGTCGTAATCGATGGCTACCCCTCTGCCTCCAAAGTGGGGATTCCTGCAGTTTGGTTTATAAACGCCCCGGGCGTATTTCGTTTCCATACTATAGCGTCAGTGCCAAATATTTGTCCAGGATCCCCTGCCTACTCTCTAACTGGGTATCCCACCAGCTGCCTGGTCACCAGCTACTATTGGACACATAATGTCCACTTCTTGACAGCTGACAAAATTTTAAAAAAAAAAAAAAATTCTAGCGTTTGTTTTAAAGATACGTTTTATGAAATCTAAACAAAATATGGCCAGGTTCTCATGGGTGTCACAAAAAGAGCGGTGAGGAAAAAGACGCTTCGCCCCTCTGGCGTTTCTGACGCAATAATTGGCGTCGTCTCGGGGCCCGGGGACAGGGGGGGGGGGGGAATCCAGTTTGTTTGCCCGGAAAATTGGATCGACCTGACTAGAGCAAAAAGGAAACTCGGTAACTGAAAAAGTCAGCTTTATTGAGTCGCGCGTGGAGCAATTTAATGGGTCTAAGGTCTTCAAACACATCGACCACTGCCAGTTCGGGGACTTGGTTACTGTAACGGAACAATCTAAAGACGTGTAGCGATAAAAATAGACCTGTACCAGGAAGAATGTAACAGCGTTTAGTATTTGAGAGCAAAAGTTGAAGCAGCACTGTTGCTGTAACAATATTACATCACCCCCACCATTGATAATGGTTTCAGCGACAGTTACATTTTTGTAACAAAGAAACACTACCCAAAATTATTTACGACCCTTTTACCTGTTAACATAACCCTTTGCTGTCCAACTTAGACGTTTCATTTACAGGCCAAATTGGTTGTTCCTCTGGCCAGCTGTGTATAGCAAATATTTGTAGGCATTTTTTATCCCTGCTTGTTCGTTGTGCTTGTAACAGACATCACCATCACAATGGCTATTACAAAAGCAAGGGATATTCCTCGCCTTCTGTGAGTGTTGCTGTTTCTGTTTTTGTTTTTTTTTGTTTTTTTTTTCACCCAAAGAGGGTGCTGATACCTTTATATTATGATACCTTAGGAGACATCGTCAAGAACGGTCATTGTCTTCAGGATTAAACATCCATACGAAAGGTTCCTCCCGCCACCAATTAAGATCTCTCATTTTTATGCACCCATGCACCTTGATCCAAACGCCGTATCGCCGTGCCACCTGCAGAAGGAGCCTAATTACGTGGTGGACAATGGGTGTCAGGAGACGGATAAAACATCCAGCAAATCTACTCTACAATGTTCTGCACCTTGCTAGGTTTTTGCGCTTTGGATTCCTGATGCATCCCCGGGTGCATATTCGTCAAAGCAGCCCTGAGGTTGTCAAACAAAGGATAATACGGCATAAAAGCAATGGCGCTGGAGCCTGCAGTGCCGGTCAACATAACGGCTGTAAAACCAAGGATCACTCTTAACATCGACATTACGTTCATAGTCTTTCCATATCTTGGTAAGGGAAGTATTTATTTATTTATTCATTTATTTATTTATTTATTTATTTATTTATTTATTTATTTATTTATTTATTTATTTATTTATTTATTTGTTTGTTTGTTTGTTTGTTTGTTATTTATTTATTTATTTATTTATTTATTTATTTAATAATCCATAGCGGCTGACATTGTTCAAAATATAAATTGTACGTTTTTCTTGAATACCGAACACCCTTATCTCTGCACATGGGTCTTTATCAATATGTAATTATACACAATGTTTACTAAAGCTGTTCGTTTCGCTGCCTCGCCAGTTACAGCAAGTGTGTGCCGTTATTTTGGCGAGTTGAAAATTTTTTTTTCCGAAGTGATGGTTGTGTGTTTATCCAAGACGTGGGCTTGAGGCCAGCTAGCTGGACCTCGCTGGCCAAACAGACAGATATCTCCCACAGGCCGTGTTGTCTTACCCAGTAAAAAGGCTAGATGCTGTCATTCTACTCCAGATCATACGCTTTGTGCTATCTTATTAAGCTAGCTCCTGGGGTTCCACATATCACAAAGGCCGACACCCGACATGACGAATATAAACACTGCTTCTCGTGGGAGGTCGCGTCAGACTCTGACAGCCTCGCATTCCTCTCCCGATGGGAGTCGCATTAGCAGATTAGTACGGCTTGGTTTCGATAAATGGGTATGGGTTTCTGTTCGGAAAGCAATAAACGTCAGGGGTTTTGCATAATACAGAAGAAAATGTGAAATGAAACAATTTGGACGGGTGATTGTTTGCACTGATCAACCAACACCCTTTTAACACCCCATGTTGCGCCATGAGCACAGTTGTGGAATGGGGCAATACAAATCTTATGATTCATTGATGTTTCAATGCAGTTAATGGCATATTGAGAATAGACATGAGCATTACATATATACAGTGATACAATTCAAAATACAAATGTGCTTACTGACAGTGATACTGTATGAGTGTAGCAAATAGTTTACTCCGCAAGTGATAATCTGCATATAGGGAGGTCAGGCCAATAGAAGAATCCCCAGCTGTTTTAAATAGGAAATAGACATTAAAATACGTGGGGAACGAACCATTTTAATAGGTGCGTCAACAGGTTGAACTGTAAACCACAAATTCCAATTTCGTATTAACACACTAGAATATGCAGTGAATGTAAAAACTTTCACATGAGCCTGCGATACCCTTGATTTTGGGGAATACTTGAAAGATTATTTATTGTACTTTCTTTGGTACAGTATGCTGGTATTATTAAAACCTCCACTGCTCATTCGATCTATCAAGACTGAGCGCAACATTTACATAGAACTGTTAAGATTAAGAGATAACACGACGTGGTCACACAAACCCAGACATATAAATGACATGAAAGCAAATCTGTAGGCTAAAGTTGGCTGCTTTGGAAATTCAGATAAGCATATGACGTGAAAAGTCCGTACTAATAATGTAGCTGGGTTCCCCATGCATCCATAAAATGTGGGCATGAAGTATTTTTCAATCACTTTTTAATAACGTTACTGACACAGCGTCGTGTCATCAAAGGTCCAATGTAATGGCTAAAGGTCACACAAAATTAAATCCAATAATGCTGTTGGACCAGCATAAGTTCCTTTCTGATACACATATATAAGACATCAACATATTCGTGACCTAGGGTTGCTGCGCTAAATCTGATTTATTTATTTATTTATTGAATACATTTATACTGAATAGGACAGTTACAAAAAGCTATATTTTACCCTGGCGCCCAGTGGATAAAATATACATAAAATTAATAGCTAAACAACATGTATTCATAACATGGTATAAAAAGTACTAATTATTACATAGGTTAACTAATAGGTATCAGTCCATTTCCATTTAAAACATATATTTTGTAATTATTGATGATGCAGTCAGACTCGCCATAGCAATAAAGTGTCCACCTTTCACACTTTACGTGTTATGCATGCATGCACAAGTACATGTATACAACTATGTGACCTGTGCAACTTCGGCACCATACCCAAATGTGGGATGCTTGCCAAAGGCATGTATCTCGACAACCGTTGGCTGTGGGGCTCTACAAGCTCTATTTCGATTCGACCACACAAGTTATATATCGCTCAACAAGCGGAATGTTGCCACCTACACTCATTGACACTCATACTCATTAAATATTAAATGCCCATTCTTGGGTTTTTCGTATTCCTAAATCACACAATGTTTCAATAAGAAATTTTCTAAGTATTTTATGACAGACACTGAAACGTGCAAAGGCTACATGTGAAACACATTGAATTGAACGTGCAATTTATTAAAGTGTACTATTAAAAGAATCATTACATTTATTAAGAAATTTCATATTTGTGTAAGGCACCCAGCTCATTTGCAAATTTGCTATCTGGGTGTCCGTCACCTAAATGTACTTTTTTTTTCTTTCATATAAATAGATGAAACCATGTTAATTGTGTAATATTGTACAAAAGGTGACAATTTTCTTACTATCTATTTTTCTAGCTATATGTTAAATAGCAAGCATTAAGAATTATTGAATCATAGTACACCTTATCAAATTTAACGTACATATTATTAAATTGTACTTCCAATTTAGTAAATTAATAAATAAACAAGTCATGTAATCTAGTATTTGTATTCATGTGGATTTTCTGTTATCGTAGATATTCCCAAATATACAGGCATAATAAATCATGACAAGAAACACCACTTTCAGCAGCGTAACGTTGGATTTAATTAGCCATCCTGCGTCACAGCAAACAAGCGGTCGGGCAACCTCAAGCATCTACATGTATGCTTCAAGCCAAATACCAAACCAGTACTTGTTTGGAACCATCGGTGACGCTCCAAAAGAGTCGGTCGTTTCTTTTTAGCTTAGTAACAAACCCTGGACAGAAGTTGAACCAAATTTGCGCAGACAGAGTAATTTGGAGAGGGGAGGGCCCTACCAAACAAATAGCTTGCCTTGTCCTAGCCCAAATACCCGGTTTCTGGGCGAACTGCAGTGTTTCTGTCTTCCTACGAAGTCCTTTGCCTGGGCTTCGAGATCAATTTGATTACCAGATTGAAAGCGCACGCACCAATTCCAACAGAAAAGGAAATTTCGCCCAAGTAAATGTCTTACAACTTTCCGGTGAGAGCAATTACCATTGGGAACCAAAACACAAGAACATCGAGAGACCTTGATAGGAACGGTTTGCACCTGGCTTGTGGATAAAAAATAACCTTGACCAACAGACTATAATAATACACATTAATACCAAGGAACGTATGATTTAGCACTACATTTGAAAAAGATTAACGTAATTTTCTGAACGAGGAGCTGACAAAATAGAGCCTCTTGGTAATGTTTATTGTCTAAGTAATTGTAGTTTCTACTAATGTTTCTCGACATGGCAGTCCAAGGCAAGGTGTTGTAGTGGTGTTTATTAAATTACTGTCCCTGGGTTGCTCTATGGACACCGTGGACCTATGTCGGGAAGCATGTGGTGTTTTAGAGCCAGGCTAAGGGTCCCCACGGCAAGCATTAGCGCAAAGCACTAATTAAAAGCCGCCTGGTTGGAGGGTACGCCGTACGGATTGATGCCGACCTTAGTGTTCCTGTGTGGCTGTCATTATCAGACCTGTCTGGCAGGAATTGCTTTAACGACCAGCCATTGCCAGCTGGGACACAGATAATAACAGTATCCCTTTGGCCGTGGACTAAAGCCTTTTTAGTGGGTGCCAGGATTTGTCCGCTGTCACCCCTGGTGCCACATCCCAGCCTACCTGCCTGGCAACCAGCCTGTCCCATCATGCAATGCGACCATTATATTCTCAAACCCTTCAAAGCAGCCGGTCTCAGTATACATGGCATTTGCTTGGGGGGAGGAGAAGGCCCTTTCCTTCTTCTGTTTCTGACGAAAATGGAATTACTAAACGACGAAATGAATATTCATGACAGGATGGGAAGAGAGAAGCTGGGGCATGGGCGGTTTTTAACCGATGTCAAATATAAACAGAGTCCGGAATCTGACGTCTTGAGGGGCCTTCAAGTGTTTGCACGTTTTATTTGGCGGGATACGCAAGACGGAGAAGTTCGGACCCAGTCAATCACGAAACGCCCGGGAAATGGTCCAACACACTCCCCACAAACCGTCACAGACACTTGACAGCGAACGTTATAAGCGTCGCTAGGAGAGGCTCGAGTCCCAATCGAAACGTATAGAGGCAATAACGCGACAAGACTTCGACAGGACGAGTTAAGGGCGTGATTAATGTGCGCCATGCTTCTCTTGGTGCATTTTGTATAGCAGAGAAAATTTCCAAAATTTTGCATCGGAAGTTTACATTAACTACTCAAATAACATCTTTCAAAATGATAAAAAAAATACGATTGCTTGCGACAGCACACTTAATTTCTGTTTTTACGACCAATCGACCTGTTTCTGAGTTTAACGTTTTGGAACAAAGTTTACAGGGGTCGACCAAACTTGCGCTAATCAGTGGTGGTTATCACAAATACAAGGCCACGAACAGCAAAAGGGGCGTAAGATATACCCCACACACACACACACACACACACACACACCGGATTGACCCCCACCCCCACCCCACCCTAAAGCCTAAAGATATTTGGACAACATTCCTTACCATAGGTGTATGAATACATACTAACAATCTTTATTTACACGACATACTAAGTATTTCGGAGAGGCGTTACTTCTGCAAATAAGTTTTCAAATGTCATGGTTAGTCTACAATTGCTAATTAGTCTACAATTACCCTACACAAGATAGAAGTGCCAAATAAATACTTGCTTTCCTTCGGTTAGTTCGTTGCTCATCACAATTTCTATCACTAGCTTCGTAATGGATTTTTTTTCGTCTATTGTTTTGCATGTATAGAGAATTGTATGCTCTGTATGGTGAGCTGCATGTTCTGTATAGTCATTTGTATGTTCAGCATGTTCGGTTGTATGTTCTGTATGAACGTTCTGTACGCTTAGTTGAAACGCAAAGCTTTCTTTGCTGTGTTAACGTGAAGTCATTACTGTCTACAGAATGCTGCAATTCATTTTATGATGCATTTAGCATTTAGAAGAGGTGTCGACTATAAAGACACTTTGAAAAGGTTTATAGAATAAATATCTCATTTAGGAGTTGTCATAATATCCCTAATGTGAAATTATAGTACACTTAATTACTAATAATGCTGTATCACAGTCTATACATTCCTTACACAGCTCCTTGTATATTCACTAAGAAGTCACTGGCTGTGTTAAAACAATATTTCCATATGGAGGGCTATCGTAACTCTTTGTTCGGGGGGGGGGGATCCTTCGGGGGCTTAGATTTTTTTGACGTTTTGTTGAGGAGGTGGGGTGGGGCGTTCCCACAGGGCAAACCATGCACAGCGGAAGGTAGAATTCATCATCATGGTCGATATTTGAAATAGCTGTACGTAAAGATAACCAGAGGTTGCCAGGCCATAGAAGTCTTACAAAAAGTTAACTAGGGGTTAACCAGGACAATACACAAAATACAGCCCGAGCTTAACATGTTAAGACACAGCCTCCATGCTCCATGACAATAAATACATGGGTGTCAACATGTGTATGCATACAATAGTCTCACATGGCTGAGACACGATGATATACAGAGTATCCAATACGAAGTCTTTCATATCAAGACACTATCGTACTTGGACATTTTCAAATTTCATTAATCCAAAGATTTCAGACGCTGACTCGCCATTTCATACAAAAAACAGCCTTGCGGAATGCGTTCACATCACACGAGATTCCCCAAAGTCCCTTCTCTCCGTCCAGCTGAAGGTCAATTTTAATACGATCTCTAATAAGATTTCTATGAGAAGGACCTCCCGACTAGCAGATACCTCAACCAGGACTCGAACTTTGCCGCCATGGCGTGAAGAATGGGTGTGGACTGACCGTCATCTATCTGACGCCGAGTCGAGCTTCGCTGTCACTTCCCAAATGTGCCCCACGACGACGGAGTCAAGAGTCCTTGAGATGTCTGCGAGGTGCCTAACAAAGCCAGGCTGGAACCACTGGACAGAGGGTTAGCCCACAGTCAGCCCCATATCAGGCCGTGTCTGCAGCAAAAGACCAGGCATTCTCAGAAGATTCTAAATATGATAAAAAAAGTCTTGTCGATGACGTGCAGACAAACTTCCTAAGCATCATCTGTCTGGGGAAAAAAATCGAATTTTTTTGGCGATAATTGCACCAAAAAGAAGCGTGAGGGCAAAGAAGCAGCATGTCTTTGCCTGGCAGGAAAGTAATTGGAATGTGATTCACGCCCAGATCAGGTCGAGGCTAAACTAGAGCGTTTCCATTGAACTGTGATCACATCAGCAGACCCTAGCATAGGTGTGAACAATAACTGTTTAGGTCAACCGAGCCTGACGTAAACTCCCCTGCGATTGTGATGCAAACGCCACAAAGTATCTGCATGCAATTGCTGTTTGCTGGGCTCTATTATAGGCTGTCAAGATTTATAGAGCTCACGAAATCTTATTGAAAAGAAGATGAAGAAGGTGCCAGTTCCGCTGCCTGCCTTCCCCGGCGTTCCTTTGCTTCAGTGAAATATGCATCTTGCAGTTTAACGTGCCAGAATGGTCTTTCATCATTATTTTAAGCGGAAGAATGCGGATTGACATCAATAAGGGCGTCGAACTATTCAATTCGGGAGGGCAAAACCTCACCGTAGAGGTTCGGCCTCTGGTTGCCCCAAACGGTTTGTTAGACTCAATCAGCGTCTGATACGTGATGGGACTCCTATCGGTTACAGCGGACAAAACACACTGGTGGGCATTCTTTGTTGCCAACCTGCACAATGGTTGGAGACCTGGCCGTGGTTTTCATAAAATATGGCCTTCGCATTAAGCTACGGCGCTTAAACACCGGCTCCGCTTACAATCGCTCCGGGTATGCAATGTTTAGCCTAAACAGGTTGGGAAGAAAATTGATTTGACGTTGCTAAACGGCTCTGGTGTCAGGTTCAGAGCCTTGTTCCTAGCCCTAAACATCACGTTCAAAACTCACATGATGCATCCGAAACATAATGCTTACCACAGAGATCATTGACGTTAAAAATTAACGGGAATTAGTTTAGACTTGAGGTGTTTCGAGAGGCTGGATCGAAAATGGACATAGTTTCCAGGCGAGATCTCAAGATATGCCTAACTTTTATGATACATTTTTACATGTACATTATATATACAAACGGGAATAAGAACAATCAGCTGCAAAAAGGCCGTGTAAAAACGGTCTTTTCTTGTCTAAAATACGATTTAATAATGCAAACAAGTGTTCAAAAATGAAAAGTCCGTCCTTGATAAGCATCTGTTCGTGCATACACTAAAATATATCGTTGAATTTGTGCGATAACCCTTAAGAATTGTGCAACAGTCTAGTAATATGACATTAGTAGACATTATGATACTAGTGGACATTATTGAAAAAAATTAAGGGCGTCAATTGTCAAAGGGCCGATTTTCTGTTGAAATCCACTTTGTAACAGAAATATATTACATGTATACAAATTTGCCCTACATTGTGAACTTGATCAGCAGCTAACGACCCTAACGTTACACATGTAACGTTACACATGTGTTTTGTGAATTCGGGATTTTTAATTACTCCGCCATCAAACGAAACGCCAACACTTCTAGCCTTGGCCACACCGCTACGTAGCGCTATTGTAATGGTCGTTGAGTTTTGGCAGTGACTCTCTTTAGTACGTCCATAACTTACTCGGAGTCCCTCCCCACCCTTCTTTATGGCCGAAGCTGATTTAGACGTGGTTTTCCTGAACGTTATATCAGTTAGAAAGTGTGAAGAAAATGAAGTAAAAATACTTGAATAACTTGAGTTTGAATTATACAATCACAACAACCCGTGTACGTTGAATACGGCATAACTCATGTACATTGCACATGTACACTGGTTGTCACTTGTTTTTAGATGTACAATTTGGAGAAAGATTTGTCATAATTCAGTAGTTGTCTGGTTAAACAATTCAAATACAGCTAATTAAGGACTCACACATATTGCTTTCAAATGTTGTGTTACTCAGATGAATTTTCATTGAAAAAGATTTAAGAAAATAAAAAAATAACAATGGTGTATGTGTGCGACAACCATTTTGGCCAATCGTGTCTCTCACAATGCATAAATCTGACCAATGACTGACATGCCAAAACACATGGTTGGATATACATGTCAAAGTCAACAAAACTTATAAGGCAGTAATTTATCTTTCGTTCTGCAGTAATAGAAGTAATGTATTGTACGCAGTTTGATAGATATTCTAACAGATATCGTGACGTTAACGGTTTTCGTCGTTAACATGAGACACGTATACATATACGTATTATACGCTAGTTAGCAGCTTATCCCACTAGGGAAGGACTCACAATACTGTGACGTAGTACACACATTCCCCACGTTAACTTACCGTTTGGGGTTGCGTTTGTCTGGCTACAAATCCCCTTTTGATGATTTCGGCGTGACGTATAAAGAGGCATGGACAACAATGACAGATGGTCATTTTATGTTCGTGTCACCCTTGAATCCATAACAAATCTATATCACACAACGCCTAAACACACAGTAAGGCTTGCTTCGACACATATCTTCATATACATTGTACCTCCTCAAATATGCCAAAATATGTCCTATAGCCAACAACAGATTGCCAAATTTTAATAAACACCTTGGATTTAAAAGCATAGCCCCTCTAGCCTATGAAGTTCAGATACATTATAGCTACAGCATGTACAGTGAGTTCACTTGGTGCAGGTTGGGATTTAATGGCACCGACTCGGTATTTTTTTTTGCAGGTTGGTATTTAATGGCATCGACTTGATAATTTTTTGGCATCTTTGCAGGTTGGAACGTAATGGCACTGATTCGGTATTTTTTACAGAAGTTAGGATTTATTGCCACTGGCTCGGTAATTTATTGCAGGTTGGGATTCAATGGCGCTGGCTCGGTAAACAATATCAGTGCCACAGGGGAAACCTAACTGGGCAAGCTCTAACCAGACTGTTCTCTGCTGCCACAGACCTCTGTAACAACGGATGTAAGCTGGTAGTCGTCCACGTCTTATAACTCGGTCAGGGGTCCCGAAATGACGGCGACTGTCAGCCTGTCACAGCCCCTTCTCCTGTCAATATTAGCATGTGTAATAGCGGTCCGGAGAGAGTACATATAACCACGGTCACCGAGTCCGGGGGGAAGTGTATGCCTAATCAGGCAGCTGACCTCTAACGGTGTTTTTATACTAAACAGGGAGAGCGTGTGCACTTTCAATTTTACAGACGCACAGAGCTAACACGGGAAAGAACATTCTTTAAGCCTTCAGCCACGGTTGCGAAACAAGGTTCCCCAGGCCACTCCTTGAACACTATCGTTTAGGTCTTTTGTGTCCTTGGACAAACATTGGTCCTATAAAGCATCTACAGTTCTTCAATATGGATCCTACATGGCTAAAGCGGAAGCGGGTCAGTCCATAATGTAATATCGGTTTCATACATGTACGGTGGGTAAGCGTCAAGCTGCTGACTGGTGGCCAATCTCGCCGACTATCCGAGACAAGCCAGTGTCTGATTTATCAGCAGTCATCCTTAGAGGATGAAATACAATCGGTGCAACAGTCCATAGCGTATGGTCTGAAAAATTTATAAGCCAGACTTACCGTCTCTTTGCTGAAAACGCTACCGAAACATAAATCATAGGATTCTGTTTAGTCCGTATCTCAATGCTCTGAAGCTTTTTATCGTCTATTATGCACAATACCCTTTGCACTGCACACTGGCATTAAAATGTATAATTTAGTAATCTCGGACAATGCCTCTAAAAATACGTAAACCGGCGTATATAGGACATGGCTTATAGAACACGGGTAGATTTCATGCTGAGCTTTCCTTGAAAATTACGCCGATCATTCTTAACGTGCAAATGTTCAATTACTGTAATCATTTATACAAAAAATACGGTAGATCCGTTTCCTGTGTATATGCAGTGATTGTTATCGTTGCAACGTATATGGCGACAATATAAAGTGTTACATAACACAATTAATGTCCTCGTATAACAACACTGTATATATAAATTGGCATTGCACCTTGTCCTTCCAAGTACCAACAATCAAGCAACCACATGTTCCCTCGAGCTCAGTCTGATGTAAAAAAAGCAAGAATATAGAGACTTTATAACTAAATTCAAATAGTAGCAGTTTATAATAATTTAATAATAGAAGCAAAAAATTTATTGTAGCTGTACATTATATCTTTTTGGTATGTACAATTTGCCCATGTACATGTATGAATTAATAGACTACTGGGCTATATTTACCTCGAGTATTGCTCTTCTTAACCGTGAAACTTGATCATTTCTTTGACCCCTTGCTAAACCCAACAAACATGTAAATCGTTTTCTGTCAATTTCAAAATTCTGCTGGAACAAGTAACTGAGGTGTGTGAATATTTTAATCCAGGGCTGGAGTTCTCGAATATACTTAAGCTTCAGCTTAGACTTAAATCAAATTCTTAGCCAGTCACAATACTCAGCTTGGTGACTTAAGTCAAACTTATGTATTTTCGAGAACCCCGGCCCAGTTATCAATACTTCAGTCTATCCAACATAAATTAAAGACATCTAGACCATTTATGAAACCGTTGTACCCTTGTACACATGTGCAATACACGAAATCGATAGTTGCATGTAGACACAGATATGTCCGCCGCTCTATGCATTGAAAAATGTGTCATTGTTCTGTTAATCCGAATGCTAACGTCCAACTGTGTTAACATTTAAAGTACTATTATGTATCCTCATATGTTAGGGGAGAGATCAAAAGATAAGTACCGGTAACTAAATTTATTTCTCTGCTGTAGTTTTATTTCGTGTATTTCAGGTATTTAAAAAGAAATAGTGTTTCAATATTCTTTCTGAGGACTTGTGACGTTTAATAGGCCACTGTGCTGTGTCGATTTCTGGATGGCCGAAGGGATTCCTGGATTTGTACCCAATGCCTAATGACTTCCTTGAAATTTCGTTTACTCGCCCCCTAAGAAATCTGTTCTAAATTTTAGTTCTTCACCACACTCCCGAGTGGTTTATAACTCACCCCCTTTCCAGTAATAAATTGTTTGTGCACGAGTAATATACCTCATGGAACAAAACATTAGCACTGGGGAAGACCAGTCAAGACTAGTATGTGCTGTCTAGGATACACTAAAAAACATTATCAGTTATTACGATTATTAGATTACTTATCTGTGTTGACCGAAACAACAAACTGATAAAGTGGTGGGCCGAAATTAAAATTATTCTTACCAACACTTGCCATATCATCATACCAGCACTAAGCTATATATCTGGCCAGTACTTGTCTAAAACCCAAGTGTTACGCCTATACGGGTCTCATGTCTATTGCATAATGTCAAAACCATGTCCAAAGCAGCAAAATGTTCCTCCTGCCATTTGTTTCGCCCTGAGTTACTTTTCTAACGCCAAGAAAAAAAAGCTCCAGCCAAATCTTAGTCCCGTTTCATGCGTGGGACTTAATGTCAGTTTTGCTCCTCCGTACATCCAACAAGACTTTCCTATTCGATTGCTCTATAGCCATAACAGGATAATGCTATCTGCGGCTGTTTTTACTGCCCGCTTATAATATTTTCTTCTCGTGCTATCTCCAATCCCGCGCCGCTATTAGGGCACGAAATTCTATTGTCTTTATTGGGTCGTGAAAGCGGGGGGTTTAGTACCGTGGCTCTGGGGTGCAGGGGTGGGGAAAACGAGCGGATATCTCGCCATTGTTGCAAGTCGATTCCCTCCAGAATGCTGTCTGACGTCTTGGGTGATCATACGACCACGCCAAGGTACATCATTAGCCTTTTGTTTGTCTTGAAGAGACCGCAGTAATTGCGTGGCGCACTGTCAGTGCTGATACATTGTATACGTGAGCTTATTATGTTATTGTATACGGAAGACGAGCAGGGTCAGGGCTTGTTCTTTGAGTGTGGGTGTCTATAATAAGTTGTGTATAGAAGCGATCCCCGGGGACATTCGGCTAGCCATTATATTTTATTCGTCAATAAATCAGTCCGCTGTGTGCATGGGGTGTGGGGGTGGAGTTGGCTGCGGGGAGGGGGGGTACCTGTATGAAGGGGCAAGCTGGGGGAGTCTCCCAGTGACGGCAAATTGTCAGATTATGCTATCACAGCTCGATTCTCGGCGTTTTCTTCAACGCCGCCGCCTATTGTCCGAGTCTGTATCGGGCCTACTTGACGTCGCTGCAGTCGCCACATAAACAAGGTGTTTAATTGCCGTTTTACGACGCTCCGGAGAAGCCGAGTGTCCCCAGGCTGCGACAGAGGGGGACAGAGTAGCGGGCGGGGCCGGGGATGATACGAGATGTCCCCCTTGGCTTATCCCTGCCATGCCGCCTCGACATGCCGTAAACACGCCGGCCGAGGCAGATTTACGGATTAAGTTTTATCCCCGCTAATCGCCGAATACCAGGAACAAAATAAAGCACCTGGGGTGTCGCGGCGACCATTAGATTTTTTTTATTCATATCCCATTTATTCATTACTTAGCTAGGCGTCGCCGGCGTCAAGCTGCGCTGATGTCGCAGAATAATTCCTGCCAGTTTTTGCCAATAATGACAAGGATAATGTTGCGCCTCGCTGTCCCATTCACGCTATCTAAACCTCCCATGGTCCCAGTTTGGGGCGTGCGACATGCGTCAATAAGCGACTTAGTCTCTCTTTTCTTCTCTCGACCCGGAGTTACTAAATCCTGGCACTGCCTTGCCGTGACGACATGATTGATTGGAGTACTTCACTGGCTCTACAAAATAAATAATTCACACCGATTTCTACTGGAAGAAAAAAAATCGCATCTGCTATACCATCACCCCAATCCCTTACCAATAGCCTTGGCAACAGTGGTTTTGAAAAAAATCAGTGCATCCCTGATCTGTTGGTTTGGTCTGGCGCCCCATCAACTGTGTCCAGGCTAGCTGACCCCTTCCAGCAACCTGCCACTGTACAAGCCGTCAAGCCAGATCTGGCTTGTTAGAAAGAAATTCCGGTTTTTCCCGAGCTTGGTGACCGGCAGCCGGGGATCCCTCGCCATCCGACCCTTATGCAATTATAGGGCAGGTCCCCGGTCGTCCGAGTCCAACACACAGTGAGCTGGCGCCCTGCCCGGCTCTAATCAGCGTGAGACTGACACCGCTCGCCAACAACTCGATTGTCTCTCAATAATACCCGGTCTCTGGGCCCTGTCTTATTTATTCATAACCCCCAAGCTGCAGCGGCCTTCTTCGATATCTTCCAGGCTCTGCGGAGTGGTTAATAATTGAGAGAATCGCCCATTCTGCAGAGGCTATACAGCGAGCGATGGAAGATCCCCGATTACAATGGAGATCCGCTCGCTACGGTGAGTCTTCAGAGTCTCAGGGTCGCCTGGTGGGAGCTGTCAATTGTGTGACGTGGTCCCTCTACGAGCAGGAAGCCAACATTATTGTTATGACGGCTCTCCTTCTGTTCGGGAGGCGCAGCGGAAAACACATTTGTGTTGCAAGCCAAACCAAACTAGTCTAGACAGTCTGTTGGATTACAAGGCGAAGGGGCATCCTGGTTAAAAAAATACCGGGGCTTATAAAAAGAGCCCATGATCAGCGGTGCTTATTATAGGAAAGGTCCCGGTTGTACACAATGGTTCAATTAGGTCTTGAAACATCCCTTTGTTGAGCATCAGAAAGACTTAGTTCGCATATGCGTCTCAGAGACTGCCTGTTTCAACCGTCTCCTAAAATTGCAGTTAAATACATGTCACACAATTTCTAACTTAAAACAAAGAAAAGAAAAATGCTACACCTCCATACCTGTCCCATTCACTAATAACATAAAAATGTTACAGTAGAGCTTTCACATTCCCCGGATGAGATACCCAATAATACTGAAGGCTACCGACGGAGAGATCTACAGAAGGAGACGAGACAAAAAAAAAACTGGAAGACATCATTATTGTGAGCATTAATAACAACCTAATCAAGGGAAAGCTGCCTTCGAGAAATGGATAATGCTCGGTTGCTATCCGTCGGTAAATATTTGACTTGATGCAAAGCCGCTGGGCCAGACGCGTGTAATCTTGGCTGCCTGTGGGACTAAAACCGTCGTACATCACTGCAGATTGGGCCTAATGTCAGACACATCGACAAACAAACCTGGCCGATCGTTCCTCTCCGGACACCGACGCTCCCTGTCTCTCTGAACAGCCGAGAAGCCCGATTATCGCCCGTCCACCCCCCCCACAACCACTACCGCCGGGCATACCGCGCGCCTGCGACAACTCCGCCACTCTGGTGCCTGATCCCTCAAATATTATGCATGCAAATGATAGGAAAATTATTGCTTTCTTGTTTTTTAAACGATTACAACTTTTTTGCATCTATAACCAAAAGCCAAATTCCTAAGTTAGAGCATCCCCAAGGGACATACGTTGGGGGTATATAATGCGAATTTGATAGTGCTTTATCCTCGGTCCCGGTGGATCCCTTCAGGCTGCCCATTAGTTTGCCGTGGGTGTCACATGGGCCTGGTCAGGTAGCGTCTGGCAGTTAGCGAGCCGGCACGACACTGGCATTTATACTCCGTCAGAACACCTGCTCCGGACTACCTCCCTCACCTGGTCCTCGCTGATTGGGACAGGAGAGGCGAGACTGGCTCGGCTGGCTCGACGATTCGTAAAACTTGACCTTACCGAACGGATTACAGATCATTCTGCACAAACAATGCGTTGTCGTAAACGTTCTCTGCCACAACGCCATGTCTTCCGATTTCAATGAGCAGGTGAGGGTATGATGTTTTGTCTAAAACCGTGTCTCTATACAGTTTAAATGACACTGGAGCCCATCCACAGACATTGTTCCGTTATGTTTAAAGCTGACTTATAGGCCTCCAATAAAACTTAAAATCTGTGAGTGTACATCCGATACCAAAACGGGAACCCAGAAACTCCTAAATTCACATTAAACGCCAGCCGCTAAGGGTTATCTGAAGGACAGTTTTAACACACCGGAGTTTATGTAGCAACAATCTTCAGTTAAATTACCAGAGGCATCCATGCACGCTGAAAGTCGTCTCCGATAATCAGACCGTCTCTCAATGGCCTTGTCTTTACGGCTATCTTTACAGTTGCAGGGGAACTCTGCACGCAAGGGCAGTGCGCAGCTTATCGCCGAGGTGTCGAGAGTTTCCAAAGCGCGAGTCGTTCGCCTGAGCGTAATTGCATTGTCGTAACGCGAATGGATGCGACTAAATTCGATAACAATATTAAATTATCTAACACCATAAAGATATGGGCCTGGCGAGACGCGCACTGCTGCCGCGTCCGACTGGCCAACGGGCACGCCAAGAACTCTAGCAAAGTAGATCAGCGCCAAATCTATTATCTTTGCATCAGCGACACAAAGGCCTCGGGGCGGCGTTCTCATTTTCTGCACTGTCGGGCAGAATGACTCCGTCCCCGGGCTGTAGTTCAACAAGACCTTTCGTTATGGACGCCATCAGCCAGCTTAAGCTGGAGGACATTGTTCCTGCAAATTTGAAAAGACAGCGCTCGCCTATTCCAAGGATATGGGTTTTTTTCTTCCGTCCCCACACGTTTGTCTTCTTGCAGTACACAGTGTATTATCATCTAGGAGGGATCTGCTTCCAACCGCTTCTGAAAGGGCGATACGCGTCATTGCCAACAGACACGCACCAAGTTACACAAGCCATAAGTGTTTATGCGAAAACCGATTCCGCACCTCGCTTCTTCTGCCCTTTTAGCCCGTTATTGCCAGAAAGACTCCTGTTGTTCGACAAGGTAGGATCAAGATTATAAGGTGGCTGAGAAAGACAATGACAGGGCGTCTTTTCTGTCACGATGGCAGCGAGATGCTCGCCGAAAAGTTAGGAGCTGAAAATCCAGTTTTGAAACCACTCACTAGTGAGTAGAATGACAGTTTTTTTCTTGTGGGAAACCCTGCGTTCAGTAACATCCATTCTCGATACAATGGTTAGGGTTTGAAGTTGCTGCACCGGACCTTAAAAGTTGCATGCCTTTAAGGATTTTTACGGACATAAAAAAAAAATCTTCCAAGTTGGGTGGATCTGAATTTGGGGGTCTATTTCTGGACAAAAAAATCTTTATAAGTCTAGAAACGGACTTACACTAATCAACTTGGCAACCATAGTCTTTTCTCTGCTTAAGATCATTAGTGGAGTTCAGAGTGTTTAAAGAAAATGGG
>JAAUYG010094592.1_pt1 | contig 25088 bp, 14 predicted proteins | sample 7278091 | NCBI WGS metagenome assembly JAAUYG01 (sample SAMN14350201, study PRJNA611818) | marine sediment metagenome | isolation source: surface marine sediment (0.6m) | place: French Polynesia: Moorea | collected 2018-08 | reverse complement strand
TTCTTTAGCCTCTTTTTTTTTTTTTTTTTTTTAATATTTGTCTCCACAAAAAACCTTCTTTCTTTTTTTAAATTTTATAATCATTACCATTGCCGTTGGGTGGGGGGGGGGGGGGGGGGGGCCCAATCAGGCTTATAGTCGGCTTTCAACCACTCATGGTCATATCACCTAGGTGTATGCGTGGTGATTTAATGTGGACCTGTCTTGTTTGGGCCGAACGATCTACGCCCGACAATTTTTGGGTGCCAAGCCACTGATTCAATTCCACCACAGGTGAGCAGAAAGGAATCACTCAGACCATTTATACTGACTCCGCGCCGCCCAATCGGATGCCTAACTCATTAATGCCAAGCGGCAAGCTGAGAAGCGCAAACCTCCCAATTTTAATGTCTTTAGTGTGACACGGTCGGGGATCGAACCCCGGCCTCCCGCAAGTGGACGCTCTAACCACTATGCTACACGGGGGCGGTGTAGAGGCTGTTGGGGACTATATTTGGCTTGAATCTGACCTGATTTGGGGGGAAACAGGGAACCTAAATACGGTTGTGGTTGAACAGCAGTTGGGCGGGGTCATCACATCGTATATCACTCTCTCCGTCTCTGGGGCTCTATTTATATCCCCCCTACAATAGCAATATATGAGACTAGAGGACTAACATGGAGCTGGAACTTAAGTGTACAGAAGGGCTTCCTTTCATAAAATTTTTACAGCCCACAGAATAAATTACGCTGCGGGTATATAGCATTTAAGTACAACAATTACCAGTACTTGTAGTTGAAAAGGCAAATTTTCATGTTATGGCTTGAAATTTTATTGGCATTTTGTAAAATCTCATTTCAACATTTTTGCTCCACACCTTGAACATGTTGAAAGTACATGTACTTATATTTTGCATAGAAAACTACCAGCGGCTTAAAATTTAAAATACTAAAACATTTAAAATACTGGTGGTTCTAGTCTCTGCTCTTGTGAATCTAAAGGGGTTGTGAAAGCAGGGGGTGGGGGGTGGGGGGTGGGGGGAGGAGAAGATTGAGGGGAAGAGACTCAAAATGTCTGGCTAATATCTGAACCAGCATCAACCTCAAAAAGACATGTAAGCTTTGTCTATGATGCTCCATGCTACCAGCAGATGAGGTGATTATGCCGCCTGACTTGAGCAGATCACTCCACCTCCCACTCCCACTGGGGATAACCTTGTAATCTACGTCTGCTGTCCCTTGAATCCCTCTCTCTCGCAGTGCCACCTAGCAGCAACAGCGTCTGCCAGCGGTGGAACAATTCCGATTTCTAGTCATGTGCACCACAAGCGGCGGAAAAATTCTACTTAATATCTGCAGGTTAACTGGCCAGGGACGAGCGCATTTGGTGCCAAAAGGACCCATAATTCACCTGGGGCAAGGTGGGGGAGGACTCTCCAGCTTTAATCTGTCATGAGGGCTCTGGCCACAGTCATAAAGGCAGGCAGCCGCACGAACCCTGGCGTCTGCGAGACGCAACATATAATGTAACTCCCTTGTCACTGAAGCCACACATTTCCATTTCCATGTTAATGCTGTGCCATTATATAATAATTTCTTACGATTATTCTACGCCTTGTGTTTACAGATGTCATCGTCTTGAACCTATGAACTACGAGGGATAAAGCGTGGTCGATCCAGTTTTGAGTCAAGAACTCCACGCGGACGGCACGTGTGTCGAGACAAGACGTCTTTCATTATGTAGCAAGCCACCAAACGAACTGGCTTCAAAGCAAAGCAAAGCAAACCATGCTGGGAGTATTTTACAAGTACTGCTGCTGTCAAGAGGCACCTGCCGGTCAGCTTGGGGACGGCGAGGGAAAGGACCCCAAGGGTGACACTTCGAGATCCAAGGGTGACTCCGGGGAGAAAACTGATGAGGGAGACAGGAGGCAGCAGAAGGCCGGGTCCAGTTCCAAATCTGAGAAAGTGAGGGATGGAAAGAAGGATGGAAAGAACAAAGGAGAAAGAAAGGGACTGTTTGCTAAGAAGGAGTAAGTATCCCACAGAGAGAAATGCAGTAGCAGTATTAAATCTTTGCTTTTCAAACCTTGTGTTAATATCAAAAAATTTTAATTTAAACTGATATGCTGATGGTAAGACTGTTAAAGTCAGTAAAGAGACAATTTTCCATCAAGTTGATCATTATTTTAATTAATTTATTTATATAAATACATGTACTCAAAACCTGCATGTAGATCTATGCATCTGCAGACTTTGTTGCTTTTTGTTGCTGTTTCAGATGCATTAAATAAAGTGTAATATTATGGCTAAGAAGATTAGTAAGCCGTGATTAGTAAACCTTGCATCTTCAGAATCAGATTCAAAACTTTGCAGCACTAAATACAGAAGACCCATCCGTCATCATAACTGAATACCTATACCGGTAATCGCATTAACGAGTTTATGGATTGTTAACAAATATGGATGGTCTACAGTATGTACAACATGCACTCATATGCTTTCTTTCTGAAAAAACTTTCAAGTACATGTGATGTTTCCAGTTTCCGGTAGATAGTGTGCTGGAAGTAATACAGTACAACCTGTCTTGAAACACCACTCCATTGGCCACAAAAATGTGGTCTGTCAAGACAAGTGGTCTCTGGTGACAGGTTCAGTTGTATTGAAATGTAGGTCTTTCTGTCGAAAATGTGTGGTCTGTCCAGACAGGTGGTCTCCCATGGCAGCAGTCTTTCAAGACAGATTTCACTGTATGCTTGAAAAGTCGCTTGCTAAACATGATGAAGGTTTTTTTTTATAAAATCCTTCTCCCAAGATCTGCTTACATCATGGTACATGTCAGACATGTACATGTAGTAGAAACATGAGATGTTAGAACCATTAATCATTCAAACACGACATGGAAGACTAATACAAAATGGCACACCTACTTTATATGATATCACATCCTTCCTAATCATATTTATTACAGATATATATCCTAGTACCAATATAAATTTTCTACATTGCTCTCCGAGTTTAGCTGCATCAGGCATATGTACTCTAGAAGATGAGAGTGCCATGCTGCTGATGTTCAGTGATCTTTTGACAAAAAACCGGTAAAAAAAATTGCAACATTATCACGCAAGGTATATAGAGTGCGTTCAGAAGATACATTGCCTTTGTACTAAACGGCTTCCTAATGCTAATATCCCAAAGAAAAAAATCCCAATTCATGTTAATATTGCATGTCTTGAATGCAGGCCCATATAAAAAGGAGAAGGACCATATAGCCGCTCTGGCGCATGCAGCAAATTTCTTCCCTTATATGTGTGTATGTCTGTGTGAGTCGCCACTCACCGCAAAGGAAAAAGGAAATGACATAAATAGCTATACATGTACAGTGAAACTTACACATAAAGACACCCCCCCCCTCCCCCCTAGTGACCAACAAAATGTGGCCTTAATCCTTAAACACAAAGATGGTCTTTATACAATGACTTAACACCATGGAAAGTACAATGTATACATTTGGAATCTGAAAAATATGGTCTTTATAAGCAGGTAGTCTTTACATAAAGGTATGCTTCAGGAGGTTAAACTCTATAGGATTTCTGCATAAATATGTTCAGTGAAACCTGTCTTCAGAGACCACTGCCATGAGAGACCACCTGTCTTGAAAGACCACAAGTTTTTGGCAGAAAGTCCTGCATTTTCATTTTTCAGTATAAATGAACCTGTCACCAAAGACCATCTGTCTTGAGAGACCATATTTTTATGGCCAAAGGGCCGGTCTTTTAAGACAGGTTCAACTGTAATGCCAGGCCTGGCTTCGTGATAATCAAAGGGAGAGAAGGTGTGCGGGTCTTTTGTTGCTTTCTTGTCCTGTTACCTGGTTGCCACCTTAAATAGCTGGATGGTTAGGCCGGTAACACCTGTCTAGCATATCAATCTGATATGGTCCTTTTGTAGTACAGAAAGACACATCGTACATACCTGGGCTGGTTAACATTGCGTGTACATAACACACAACAGATGCAATGCCACCTGCACATGTATGCGCCGGGCACGGAAAAGGTCGCAGGCTCATCTAAAATCAATAAGCAAAATGCACTGAACCAAAAAGCCGTATGTCGTCTTAGCATGCTGTGGCTAAACCAAAGCAGATCAATATAAATGCGAGTCGCACACGCAACCCAGTTTCAAATCAATATTTTATACTCTGGGTCTTTTTTTTTTTGGCGGCAGCAATTTATTGAGCACATCAATCGTTATGCCTGGGGGACTGTGGTGGGATGTACATGACAAAGAGGAGGTTATTTAATAGGCTCCCTTGTGCATCACCAGCAGCAGCAGCAACAACAGTAACAACAGGCTGACTTGGAAAGCAGTACATACAATACCTGGGATTATACCAGTACATCGTTATGTGTATGGAAATGGGATATGCCTTCCTAGTATGGTCCTCATCAACCTGTTGCTTGGTGTATTACCAGTAATATAAAAGCTCAGGGCCTCTGGGCTCCTCTGGCAAATTATCCACACCTGAGATGACTACAGTGTGTATGTACTGTACCAGAGCTAAATGTTATCTGATAATCACATTATCAGCCAATCAGGACGTCCCTAACCAAATGGACGGCTAAGCAGATGAAGTTTGACCTTGTCCATGTTGTTGGTGACTACCTAGGTGTTTTTGCTTTTTTTTTTTTTGTCAAGTGGTGCAATATTTTATTGGCAACAGTGTTTTTTGGCAGATATGGAGTTATTGTTTAATTGTGTATAAAAACGGATATCCTCTCGCGTGCTAGAGACAGTTCAAACAACGCTGTTGCCCTGCGGGCAGTATGGATAAGCTATACATTGGATTTTCATATAGTGTTGTTGCTACGAAATAACAGACATCACACAATGGCAACTTGGTTGTAAACAAGATGATGACTGGGTAGGTACCGATTATCTGACATGTACAGTGGAACCTTCCTTTTCTACCACCTCAGACCATCTCAGAATTAAGACCGCCTCAGAATTAATACCACCTCAGAATTAAGACCACCTCAGAATTAAGACTACCTCGGAATTTAGGCCGCCTCAGAACTAAGACCACCTCAGAATTAAGACCACCTCAGAATTAAGGCTATCTCAGAATTAAGACCACCTCGGAATTTAGACCACCTTGGAATTAAGACTAACTTAGCATTAAGACCACCTCTGATTTAAGACCACCTCAGAATTTAGACCACCTCAGAATTAAGGCCACCTCAGAATAAAGACCACTTCCCAGCACTACCAAAACTGCATTTTCAATGTCTTGTGGTCTTCAAAAACAAGGCCACCTCATCATGCTCATGGATAACACTTGTTTGCAGCGGTTCTATGTGTGGTCTTCAGTCTGATGTTTCACTGTGCAGTAGGTGTAGTCTTTTGATGCACCACACTGATTCCCCTCTAATAGGGACAACCCTTCTGTGCAAAATATTCTGTCCTTATTACAGATGTGTCCTTTGGTGAGGGGGAGCATCCACGGTACTTTGCCCAGAATATCTCTTCTCTTGAGGGGTGTCCCTTGTAACATGTGTTACAATGAGCACAGCTTTGAAATGGCGCAATAGAAATCTATAAACGTTTAATTATACTGTGATTACTTAGTAGCAACTTGAAAATTACTTCCAACCAAAAGGGACAATGGCTGTTAATAAATACAAAATGCACCTCAACCTGAGGCTGTCCGAAAGAAAATTTGCATGCTTTAGAAAATATACAGATATGGTGCTGATTGTATTAGCTCCCATTGTGACTGTACAGTACAGTGAAACCTGTCTTGAGAGACCACTGCCATGAGAGACCACCTGTCTTGACAGACCACACATTTTAGGCAGAAGGACCTACATTTCAATATAACTGAACCTGTCACCAGAGACCACCTGTCTTGACAGACCACATTTTTGTTGCCAATTTGGTGGTCTTTCAAGACAGATTCTACTGTACCGGTATATATGTCCACACAAAAATATAGGAAAGTGACATTGCATCCGTGTTGTTTTTTTCTTCTTCATAATTCCAGCTCTACTGCTGTGAACCTTTCCATAGTACCCTCACTATGCATTGCAATTTTTCGCTACATATATAAGTCTCGATTAGTATTACATCAGCTACAAGGAAGTGTTTTTCTCATGTCTGGTTCATTGTATATGTTGTGCAAGCCAGATGCAACTTTTGAGGTGAAAGAGTTCTGAAGTATTGCACACTTCCTTTAATCCCAATCCATATTATTATATTACTTTTCTATTAGACATTATTGAACTTATTAAATCATTCACACCAGAGGAAATATCCTCGAGTTTAGGTTGCATGCTGGTGTAAACTTGTATTGTGAATAATGTGTTGAAAGTGTGAATGAACTTTCTATCTATCTAATATGTCATCCATTGTGATCATGGTCATCACAATTATTATACTGTATGCATAAGTGTATGCTTCAATCCCAGGAACGTATATACCAAGAAATCACGCAAGTCTCTTATTCTAAAATAAGGATATGCGTTACTTGTCATTTCAGAGGGAGTAAGCCAGCTGGCAGCAGCGAAACACAGCCAAAGTCTATTGCTGCCAAGATCCAGGCTTTTGAGAAGACCCCCGACTCCAGTGACTCCATATTACGTGATGGAACCCGTCCAAAGAAGAAGAAGCCGACAAGCAAAGCTTTCGAAGACTTTGAAAGCAAAGGGATTATCATTGGATTCGTAAGTTCTTGGGGGCTATTTTTAAATAAGTTCAAAATACACCTTAACCATGTTAACAATGTGGTACAAAAGGTATATTCTTTCCGATGTGAAGTTTTCAAGGGATGTTTTTTCAAGGAATTAATTATTACTTTCAGGATAAAGTATCGATAATATTTGTCATTTATTTGATCTTTGTTCATGTCAATAGCATGACTGTAATAAATATTTCCAAAATGCATGTATACTGGGTGATAAACACCATCTACATAGCTACCAGTATGTTCACCGCCTATATGTATTTCATATGCGGGTATACACTCTACAGCTTACAAATGTTGTTTATAACATTCTGAGGTCCACATACATTTTGGCCTTTGTTATCAAAGACAAAGGCTATAGGTAAAGTGGGGAGCAGGCACTGCCCGTAAAACAACAATGATACCCAGTATAACCATGATAACTGCGTAACTGTAAGTGCAGCCCCGGACCTGTTCTTTGTATGTATACCGCTGTTCCACATGACAATAGCCAATACCGCTTGTATGCTTAGCCTTTCATACACACAACATGACTTCACAGCCTACAGCTGTCGATTTGCAGTCGCATACACCAGATGGCACCACCGTCAGCTGTATAATAGAGGCAGGCAGGAGCAATGGGGTTGGGGAGGGGGGGGGGGTAATTTTCTACACATCTCAACCCAATTCTGCCACTGTTCTTGTGCAGTGAAAACTTGTCTGAAATTTGTCACGGTATCAGACATGCCAAACACTGCTGCGAATATCCGAGCTGTTTGAATCACTGTTGAATGGCAGCCGTATATACAACTTTTTTTGGCACGGCCGCAATTATTTCAGTCTGTGTTCGAGGAGAGGTGCAGGTGTTACATGGAAGATACTACTAGTAATCGATGACAAAACTTCTCTCTCCGAGTGTTCAATTATTGTCATGTTTAACATAAGTGACACAACACCTATTAAAGGTCGACTAGTTTTTCAACAAATTAATTACAACGATCTACATATGGGATCTGCCAAGCTCCCCCCCCCCCCCCACAAGTATGGCTCTTACAAACCGTATTTCCCCCAAAAAGGTTTGTTGCCTAGTAGCAAATGTATTTCCTTCTGCTACATGTAAAGGTTCCTTGTGCTGTAATAAACATGATAAACAAAATGTTATTGGTAACAATTACACGCATAAAGCATGTACAGCTTAGCCTTAACATATGGTTTGACTCAAAATTTTATATTTATGCATTTGTTACAATGGTCCTAAATCAAAGAACCTTCCAGTATAGTAAGAACCTGCCATAAAAGTTCCAACTGAAGTCACCGGTACTATTGCAATGTAATTTTTGATATTTCTGAAAATCATATAGAAGTCTCTGCGTGGATTATACATGTTATAACATGTATAGCACAGCAGTACTAAGAGCTTATACTGGTAGGCCCACATATCAACTGCTACTTCTGCAGTTGTCCATCTTTTGGTGGTCACTATCCACCTCTCTAAAGTGGTCCCCCCCCCAAAAAAAAAAAAGAAAAGAAAAAGAAAATCTTTGCCTCTGCCACAATGAAAGCATCTAGTTCTCAATATACAAAGGCTGCCTGTCTAGTGTAGCCACATGCAGTTCTTTGTCAAATAGGATGACTATGAATGGTGATTAGAGGAAAACCACTGTATTGCTACTGCTACCTATACCAGTGGTACTACTCTAAAACATACTAGTATGTACCAGCTAGTACATGTACTAGTATCATCTCCAGGGTCAGATGCCCAAGAAGCCCAGTACATCCAGCGAGCCAGGAGACGGCCAGGACTGGGCCGGCGGGGAACAGGATGTCGGAGACAGGGTTATGGATGATGTGGGTGCCCGTGGCCTCGCCAGTCCCGAGGAGCCACTCAAGTCACCGCTATCGGGCAGTGAGCGTCCCATGGCTCATTCCAACAGTAACAGGTGAGCAGCCACAAAGCAAAACAGGGCAAAGAACAAAACGTGCGTCAAAACTCACTGAGCATAATCTGAGGTGAAGAGCCAATCATGATAATTTGTTAATCAATGTAAAAATCCACACTTTGGCACACTATGGATACAATGGAAAATGGAATGTCTTTTTTCATCCAACCTGTGTCCATGGTATCGGAATGTCCATATCAATAATATGTCACTTAACTCTCCCAAACAGCATCATGAGCATAGCGTGGTTCAGATTGGGTCACCTTGTGCAAGAAATACCTCTACCCGTACCTCAAAATAAAGCATAGATGGTTTGGCCTACTTTGCAATGTAGCATCCTCACTCAGTACGTGCAGTAGTACCCGATGGTCCTCGAAGCAGAACGCTTCAGTCACTACTTCAATATCTTCCAATACCGCCAGATACCAATAACTTCCAATACCAGATATTGATATTATGACATGTCGCTGAAATGCTTTTGATACATTCAGAAATGATGACCAGATATTGGCCCCGATTTCCATGTAGCCTAGCTGTCCCTTTCTGCTTCCAGCCTGAGCAGGCTGACAGATGATGAAGGCATTCACACGATGGACGAGGATGATGACTTTGCCGCTGTTACAAGAAATGCAGAAGTCCTGAAATCGGTACGTTGTTTTTTAAAAAAACTTTTGTCCTGGTACATGCAGCTTATATGTGCATACCTTCGGCTTGATGGTACAATCAGTTAAAAAATATATTAATATATTTAATGAAAAGTATATGAATGAAACATTGACTGCAAAGCTATGATGCAGAAAAAAAAAGACTCATTTTCTTGACAATTTCCTGGCACATGACAACGGTATCTGTTGGATTGCCCGTGAATTTGGACATCTTGAAATTACCGCGGTATGCTAATTAAGAACCGATTAATACAGTGACAGCTACATATATGTTGAGAGTAATGGAATTTAAACAGAGTTTATAGACACTTTGACAATTTTGTAGTCTCACAGTGACTAGAACAAGGTTCACCAAGCTAGATGGCTTGATCTAGGAACAAGGTCATGTATGTAGGTGTCGGTGTGCATGGGCATTCCTGTTTTTAGTTTTGAAGTAATGGGTAATCCAGTGTCTATATACTGTCCCTGCATTCCTATCCAGCTGGCCACTGTTGTTGTTACAAGGCAATTCTTCTTGACAAGTCTTGTCCACTACTCACTGTTTGCGGAGTGACCTTGCCAAAGAATCAGGCTTAAAGCTTCAACACTGCCTTCCCGTATTTCCCCAGGTCCCAATAATAATGTTTGTCATCCGCTCCCACTGTCCTTCGGCGCTGGCCTTCAATAATGAAGTCCATCAATGTCAAGATGCTGAATGTGCCATGGTTTAGCCGAGGCCAACGATATTGATTTCGCGTTTCTTTTTCTTTCTTCCCCCCAGTTCCGGAGAGCGCCTCCTCCGAAAAACCGCAGCCGGGCACGCCGGTCAATGAGAAAGCGTTTTGCCCAGCACAGCGAATTCCAGGTAAACAATACGTCATGTCGAGTCTGCAGACGGCAATGGTGGCCAAGTGGCCATTCATTCCCGCATTTTCCCACACTTCGCTCAAAAGGAGAGGACTTTTATGAAATGCATTGATTTTTGATGAAGCTAACGAAGAGGACACTGCCAAGTTGTGACAGCTAGGCATACAGGCTGTCGGACTGCACACTATCATGAGTCAACAAGACCCAGGCTGGCACTTTTTCATTAACCAAAATGACAAACTTTGCTGGAGCAGACAAGCTATGGAGTGATAGGGACATGCATGGAGATGTCCTGTTGGTGCCTTGGGGGGGGGTGGGGTGGGGTGGAGGTGGGTAGTGAATGAGGCTTAAAGTCAGCTTCCAACCACGCATGGTTATAACATCACCGAATGCAAGTTGGAATCGGTGGTGCATGCAGGTGTATGTGGGTGTAGGGGCGGTGAGTTAATGTGGACCTGTCTTGTTTGCGCCGAAAGATCTTGTTGGTACCTTGGTGATAGATGCAGATGATATTGACTAAAATTGATTGCCTTCTACCAAACACAAGAATCCCAGAACTAGAGCTGAATGTGAGAATCTTGACAGGACATCACAACCTCTCAATGATGTTTAACTTAGTACATACATCATACACAGACACCCTAACCTGTGAAGCTGTGACATGGGGACATTGAAGTGACTGTGAGAAACTTTCCTAAAATCACATTGAACTCTTGAGCCAGACTTACTCACAATCCATTCCTAATTGTATTCTATTGAGAAATAGTGCGCCATTATATAGGAACTTCACCTTGGCAACTATTGTCTTCCACATGCATAAGGTCACTAGTTGACTTAAACACATGTTAAAGATTTTCACTAATGTTCACTAATGAACCAGGTAGCCACTGTGTCCTCCATGCTTCAGATAGGATTTGTACTTTAAGAGTTTCTGGAAACCAGCGCCACAGACTGAAGTAGTTGTCCTGAATTCTCTGGTTGTCCTTAAATGCCAGGGACCTGTAAAGATGGGTCTGACTCTGCACAGGTCATTTATTTGTGTCTGTACTTCAGAGCACAGCACATGTGTAATTCTACATGCTAACCTATTAAATTGTTGTAATAGAGAAATTATAAAGTCACAAATGTCACAAATGAGTTATACATGCGAGTGGTAATAGATACTACAGTAATCTATCTGCTATTCAGCTGAAAATAACAATTTGTGCTATACAAAATGATCACCCAGCTTTTGTTATTGCATGTGTAAGGGTTTTTTTTTTCTACATTAATTTTATGACCAGGTAACATCCTATCTTATGTATATTCCTCTCCAGGACCTAGGAGGATTTGACAGTCCCCGGGAGCAGGAGGAAGATCTGGACAGCGCCATGTCCAGACCAACCCCATCTCAATCCTCCGATTCCATTGAGATCTTCTCCGGAAGAGCGACCCCGGATACAACCTTGGGTGACAGCGGCGCTGTGTCATCAGACAGGGACACTCCAGACTCCAGAGGCACGCCCGACAGTCTGCCACAGATCCGGAGCACCTCTATCAGCCCCATCATGGATTTCCCACAGCTGGAATCCGATGCTGCTGTTGCTGCAGTCCATGAGACTGGTTCATCAAAGCATGCTGCAGCCCTGAGCCCTGGGTTTGCTGGAATGCAACAGGGATCTAAGATCGAAGCGCCAGTGGTGTATCAACGTAGAAGCGTTTCCCCTCGTGGGAGTCCGGAGCCTTCAGAGTTTCTTTTGGGGATCCGCCGCATGCCGGAACGTCTGAAAGGACGACTGAGCCCACAGCCTGATGACAGAGCAACCATGCCCGCCATGTTACAGAGTCCAGTAGAGACAGACTCGAGGAAAGAAGCTGAGAGTGGGATGTCACATGCCGACACGCGTGTGGAACACTCTGAGCTGAGGTTTACTCCAATAAGAACAACGGTCACTCCTCCCAAAGAGCCGGCCCAGCCTCGCCGGGCTCACCTAACTGTCCTCAAGTCACCAACAACAACAGGTCCTGCTGTGGACGCAGTCTCCCCAAAACCAATTCCTTCGCCAAAGGGGACACCCAGTTCGGTCCAGAAAGACGCCTCCAAGCCGCGGATACCACTGGACAGCCACCTGACATCAGGGACAGCCCCTGGGTACAGGCACTCGATGCTGTACACTCCTTTTTCATACGCTGCCCCGTCGACAAACACTGCCTCCGGTGATTTAACAGGCGTCAAAGCTGACAGTGAATCGCTTCCAATTAGTGTCTTAAAAAAGAAACTGATCGAGCAAACAAATCGCCGCCCAAAGTCTTTCCACGCAGATTTAGTCATGAATCGGCCACGCGGCCAGCCTGTGCATGCACATGCAATCGGCTCTCCTGAGAACACGCAGCGCACGGGTCAGAGTGATTTCTTCACGCATAATCCCTTAAGTAGCTATGATCTGGAAGTCAAAGGGACATCGGTACCCATGAGTAGCGTGGGGGCTGGCTCCGAAGCGCAAAAAGGATTGCTGTCGCCACGGTTGCAAGGGGATCCGCCCAAAACCATAAGCTCCGCCTCGCCTATAGGTGGGTCCAAGTCGCCCGGCATTGGTAGAACAGGAGAGCATGCTTTCAGTACGGCCACGGCATCTGGTCCCCAGGTCTCTGGACTGGGCAGACACTGGACCAAACCAAGGACCAATTCGGAAGGGGACCCCGGAGGAAAACCGCCAAGTTCTAGGACCACGATGGAGAGTCACGGAGAGAGCGCTCAGCCATCTCTGTCGACATCGCCTAAAGGTCAGTGCACAACATGCCCACAACATTCAAATTAAAAAAATAAAATAAATAGTGTGCAAAGTATGTGTATATAAAGCTTTTAACTGTCTTACAATTTTGGGTGCTTTCAGCTTTATACATGTAGTTGTTGTACAAAGTCTTGTGTGTGCTGTAGTGGTTGGTTACTTTATTTTTTTCTCTCTCTAAACCGAACTTGAATAACGCCTAATTACAGAAATGAATTGGATTGGGATGAAATGCTGTGAAAAGAATAATTGCCATAGTTGATTTGCTAAATTAAATTTCTCAGTGGTATCCCCATATGTAAGGTTCTGTTGGAAAACAATTTGAATCAGTATCGACAAACATGGAACAAGCATATGTTCCTAAGATAATTTCCAACATTTGTAACCATGCTGCTATTACTGGTATTTACATCATAGAATATTTATCTTGACACCGCCCTTGTTGTTTCATATCGATGAAATTCTTCATTCCACCACAAATGCAGCTAAGATTTCACTCAAGGATGACCTTGACAGTGAATCCCTAGAAGGGTGTGTCTTTAGATTATAGTGCCTAGGAAAAGAAGTTATTTATTTACTGAAATTAATGACATAGATCTATATATATATATTTATTTTCTAAATGTTTAGTTACTGTCTTATCCGGTATCACTCGTAAATAGCATGCTTCCTTTGTCTTTCACAGCTAGTGCTCAAGATAGTCAGCCCAAGAAGCAAACATTTCAGTAAGCATTCTGCAGGCCTAGCCACTAAATGCCAGCCACCATGTTAACCCTACACTAATTAAAACATGACACAAAAGGGGCCATCTCAGTGGTTATATAGAAGTTTGTATAGGTATGTGATACCTCGTGTGTAGGGCGCAATAGAATTTCTGTATCTATTTAACTGTAACATGTTTTGAAATGCATGTTTAAAACATGTTACAAATGTTACAACCTTGGATTCTAGTTCTGAAAAATAGATTTTAACATGTGTAGTGTGGTTACACATCATCAATAACGAACAGTTTATGTGGAAATATAATGAGATGGCTCCTGAACAACATTAAGGGCTGCAGTAATGCTCTAGCATGAATAATCATGTTACCTTTCTTGATTTAACACACGTTTAACAATGCATGGCTTTCTCCTGTGTATGATAATGTTATAATAATAAGATGTTTTTCCAACACTTCTGTATTATCTATGCACCATACTAATGTACACACTGCAACACATGCAAGAGAATGAAATTTTGCTTTCCTCCCCAGCTGTAAGAAACACTACCTCACAAATACCATCACATTAAAAACGTCGCACTGAAAAATGTGGAGAATGACAAGAAGACCTAAAGTTAAACATGAAGAAAGCATGCAGATAAACATGCAGAAAGAGTCTTGCTTCTGCAAGATGTCTTAACGAGTACAGAATACTGGTACTTTAAACATGTTTAAGGCTGGTATGGGGCCCAAGATATCTTTAAACTTAACGCATCATGTGTATATGCATCTGTTAGATGCATCTACTTACATATGTAGCAAAATTGTGAAAACGTTAGCATATATATATATGGCACAATAGGGGAAGTATTCAGGGCCTATACTTCTTCAGATACACTTTACATTTCAATATGTAACCGCATGCTTTAGAGAAAGGTTTACTGCCTAATACCCAGATACAAAGAAGAGACATGACAAGACAAAGTTTGAAATTATTACTTAGGAGTATAAAGTTAGTACTTTCTGTCATATAAAGCGCATGAGTGCCATGCACACAATTTGCAACTAGAAATATCGTCATACTTCTATGTTTAGCCATGCCGTATCAAATCTTTCGATATTTGTGCAAATTCTTTATGCTGAACATTTTGAAGTTATCATCATTTCTATTCAATTGCAAGCAGATGTTCAGTGGCTCATGCAATGAGAAGTTCTAGGTTAGAACATACTTTGGATACACATAGCACGCAGTCAGCAGGGACTTTTCACCATCTGAGGCTGAGACATGACCTGTAAACCTGTATCAGCACTCAGCTGTTCATGTTGTAGTATCATGAGTATTGCCGAATTTGGTGCTACACTACACGCGTCTACAGTGATATTCTTGTACTCAACATGCTCAAATGCGTGGACTTGTTAGCACTTTTATTTCCTTGTGTTTACTTATTGAAACTATTTTATGTGTGTTTTATGATGCTTTATTTCCTTTATCATGTCTATTGCTTCATTTCTGACCTTTTGCACAAGATGTACATGATATGGTGCTCTTTAGCTTATAGACCTCTTTACGTAAGACCAGCCTTGGCAAAAAGCTTACTCTTCATGTGTTAAAAGACTTTCCATTTAAAACCACAAAATTGGATTTGTATCACAATTGCTCAAGACTGCTTTCCTTGGTTCTTTCCATTACCAAAATTCCATTATTGGAACATCTATCACTGACAATATTTTTCTTCTGACCCAAAGTTGGTTTATAAGATACAGACACCAAACACATGTACATGCCACGTGTGCTGTGCACTAGCTTAAGTGCCTGAAATTTCTCGGCAACTAACCTATGCACATTTTGTACATGCTTTTAGCTTCTTACAGATTTCAGCCTGAGCAGCCCCGAGTTGCACAGCTACCACTGCCCCTCTGTAGTAAGCACGGACATTTATTTTGTTTCCTTGTTCTGCTTCGCCCTAATATACCGTAGATTTTGTTCTATTGGCTGTTACTGAAAACATTGTGCCTAAACAGCCTTCATACTTTAGTTATTGTTCGTTGTATATATATGTTACTTTGTAAGTAACTCTATATGTATGTACTTAGTTACATGTACGTAGTAATTATGTACTGCATCTTAACCTATTAACCATGGTGAATTTTTCTAACACTAATAAGTAACCTGATGTAGTTCATGCATGCTTTTCTGCATAATTTATATTGTACTTGTAATATTTTATGTTTACGTACATCTACCGGGGTATCTATCTATAAAGTTGCAAATTAAGGTTTCTAAAGCATTTCAGTGTCGAAAGAATTATCGGTACTGGTACATGTACAACTGGACAGAGTATCCGTCTCTATACACTGGCTGGGGCTTACTACGTAGGCTAATGTACAATGTATAGAGCATGTAGAGTATGCAGATGTCTTAGCTTTTATGGTATAACATATTTTACTCAAGTTTGCAACAAATGTCAGAAGAAACGTATGTCAGAAAAGAAGTATGAGAGATAGTCAAAATAATTATCAAGAATAATATGGGTTTGATATATTTACTGGTGTTACATTATATTTGGCTTAGTGGGTAAATATATACTATTTAAGACGGTTTTTGTTTTAGTTAGCTACTGGTGACCCCATAATAGGGTAAAACCAGTATAAGGTCGGGAATTTTAAACTTCAAATTATCATTCAATATTAGTGACGGCTTAAAACCATATTCTCCATTATGACTATTAACTGCTGAAGTCCTGCTAATGTTCTTTACTTGCTTATTTCTATCTTAGGGAGACTTCCATATAAGGAAGAGATGGAAGACATGTTTCAAAACAGGTTCGACCTTGTAAGTATCACCGACTTGTCTTTTTTTTTTCTTTCTGATAAACATGATAAATCATATTCCACATAACATGAAATTTTACCGAAGCTGAGACTGGATATTGGAGCTCTTCTCGAGCTTTTTCGGCCATTACTGGCCTTCTTCAGGGGTGATGACGTCACTGAAGAGAGGCCATTGATGGCTGAAAGCTCGGGAAGACCTCCAATATCCAGTCGCAGCTTCGGTCAAATTTCATGTTATTTAACACGACTGAGATCAATAACAAAATCCACATGATCTACGCATGCATATTCCACATGTATTCTGTTATTCTCTGGTAGAAATAAAAGCAACAGCCATATTTCCACCTTATACCATGCATACAACATAGGTACTGATATATATGACAACAGCTTTTGTAAGTCTGTTATTTTCTTTCTAAACTACAAGAAATATTTCAGGCATGTGTCATTTTACACATGCTATATCTACTGGTATGTACAGTAGTCCCCCTCTAATAAGGTCACCCTGTTTTGCCAAGAAATTGTGGCCACATTAGAGAGGTGGCCTTAGGTGAGAGGGAGAATTATATGCATTCATAGTAGCAGCGGCAAAAATTTGTATATTATATTTATTCGTATAGAAGCATAAGATTGAGAGTCAAACTGTGAATATATGAACTACTGATGTCGAGAACCAACGCCTGATTGTGTTGCTGTTTTCCCCGTATTTTCTTTCCAGGTTTCGGAGACACACAGCTCATCGCCTTGGTTACGTCGCCACTCCCAACCCGTTGTCAAATTTCTGGTGGATCAGGAACCTACCAATGTGTGACAGTCGCGGTAACCATGGGAACAGCAATGCTCATACATCGCTAACCTCAGCCGACGAGCTTCAGACAACGCTTCATGACATGAACACCGAGAACTGATAGCTAGTATAGGTGTCATATACTAGAATATATTACCGTGTTGGACTCTACAAAGTGCCTTACCAAGTGACTTAACAGTATATAAACGTAAAAATTAAATGAAATTCACAAAGCCATACTGTATTCAAGCTCTTAGCTGTAACAACTATGTTACCCATGAGAGTTATCTCCACTATTATGTATGTCACATGTTTTAAAGTAGTTTATCATGAACTACCCTGAGCACAATGTGGAGAATAAACTAGTTCTCACCCTCTCTCTCTCACTCTCTCTGCATGAACTGAGAAAATATATTGCACATCTTGCTTCAAAAATGCAGTTAGCATGTTTAGGCTCTCTGCAAGCCGCAAGAAATTAGGGTTTTAAAATAGAAAGGCGGATTTCTGTACTTTGTACAGCATGTATAGGGTTATCCCAGATACTGGTAAATCACTTGTGGTAATGCGATGAAAGGATGTCGCAAAAAAAAAAACAACATTCACTATGTTTAATCTCTACACTACGATAAGTATCACACTGTATATGATTACATGCAAGGAAAGGGAAAGGGTAATATACAGGACGTCGCATGTCTGGAGAGCACCTTATATTCACTTGAATGATCTCACACATGTACATGCATCTACATACATACATACATACACAGGTACCTAGACAGCTACAGGTTTTCCAAGTAAAAATATTGGGTAACGCATCGCATGGCGAAATTTATTTTTTATGTAAGCAACAGCAAAGGCCTCATCACATGGCAGATAAAGACAATTGTACAATTGTGTAATTGCTTTGTTGTCTGAGGTTTAAGTGCTAAATAGATTCAAATGTTCTTCAGGCATGGTTAACATATATTGGACAACTTGTGGTCGGTGTAAGCATGACATGTCGAGCTGTGACATATCCACTCCTGTCACATAGGTCGACATTTTTTTTTTTTTTAACAGTCACAATGAAGTATTTAAAATTTATTTCCAAATGTCAAACATAGTAGAAACATAGCACAAAAGTTTTTTCTGTGTAGTACCATATATGTCCTAACAGAAGCGCAGTGCACGAGTGCAAGGGCTTGGGTGCACGTCTATTAATTTAAATAATAAAGCCTGTCGTCCGGTACCTATAATACGCATATATATGGTAAACAGGAAGTACGTGGACCTATGTTTACAGGGAAGTGGCGATTTGCGCATGTGCGGCAGTCACTAGGAATGGAGTATCCCTTGAATTTTAGTGTTTCATGACCATCTTTTGATGTTTTATCAGGCATTTGGTGTGAATTTGATGTGGTATGTTTGTCACTGGAGGGGCTTGCACTTCTATCAGGGATTGTGCTTCTATAAGAACATATATACGGTATGTGAAAGATAAAGCATTCTTTTTCTTATGTTAATCATGTTAATGGAGCGTCAGTATTTCCCTTGACAGTCAACCAGTTTATTAAAGTGTATCAAGAAATATTCTTCTTCGGAACGTCAAAATACCATAACCATGAACATTTATTATCTACTACTACTTCTGACAATAACTTCAAGCTTTCAGTGTCGCGCTTGTTGTTGGAAATGTAAAATGTAATGTCAAAATGGAATGAAATATGCCAGTATACAAAAAGTATATATATATATATAAATATATATCACGATCGTATATTCTTGGAACAAAAACTGCTTGCACATTAAAAGTGGAATATTGTGAGCATAAAGTGGGCCTGCCTCTGATCTGCTATCAGTTGTCATTAAAGCTGTGTGTATCATATTGGATATTACATACCACCACAAAATGGATATGATATACATGTATGTATAAGTATGCATCATCAAGCCCTTTCATTATATTTAACACCAAATACATGTGTTAGTCAAATATGGGGCCTGTATGTTAAGATGTATGTCTGTATGATGTATTATTACTGTTGTGTACAGTAATAATAAGTTAGGATCAATTACAGTGGTCCCTCTGATTTAAGACCGCCCATTCAGCCAGCAAAATATGGTCTTTAATTCAAGGTGATCTTATAGTAGAGGGGTGTTTATACTGAAAATATATGAGAGGTGTCACTGATACCTGGTCTTAAAATGCAGGGAATTGTTAAATAGAGGGGTCTTAAATCACAGGGACCACTGTAAACATGTTAAAGTTTGTCGCCATTCTTGTCCATGAACATGCAAGTATCAGTACACCACATGTGCAACACATCCTAAGGTCACCACATAACCTAAAGTTCAATGCAGTGTTAGAGTACACATTAATGTACTGTATGGCTATACCAGTGTACATTTTAGCTTCTACAAGCAACAAGAGCAAGTCCGTATGTGACTCTGTATCGGTGTATATATAGAAGCAGCTGTGTGGAGACTGGAATGTAACAGGTCACTGCTCTCACTTGGCAAGCTCTCGGTCTTTCTCTTTTCATGAATAAAGTATTAAGTTATACTGGACATCCATACTGTGAATGAGTCATGTTTTCCTACGTAGGAATGTATGCAACATATGAACTATGCTTTCTGATACAGTAATCATGCTCATATCTAGACTGAATGTCCTATACCCTGGATGGGACATTCTTGTGGCCTATGGGGGGGGGGGGGGGGTGTGTCTATGTAACTTTGGAAATTACTGGCTCAGTTGCATCACCAATAGCCAATTTTCCTGGCCTGAGCCAAGTATTTTGCAGCTCCAAAATAAGTCTTTGTAAATATGGCACATGTACTCTGACAGGAATGAAAGAACCTTTGCAGCACTAAAATTTCCTTATTGATTTTTATGAAATTCGACATTCTTAGAGGTGAAATGAGCCTTACAAAATTTGACATTGCACAAAGTAAGTCTTAAAACACATGAAATATACAACACCTTGTACAAGTTGCCCAGGACATTTGGGCCATTGGTCCCCAAAATTATAAATATGTAAAGCCCTGACCTGAATCAAACTCATGACAGGTTCCTCTCTGGAATATGAACGGACAATATCCCACCCGACCCCTGATCAAAATAACATTATATTAACTGAAATTCCTTGACATGGCAAATAATTTAAATAAGCATCAGAATTATCAATACTACGCAGGTGTACAGCAACTGAATCCCTTATGTGTGTGAGCCTTGATAAATAAAGTTGATATCGGGTAAAATATCACATTCAATGGCAAATCTGGACAAGGACAACACGTATAAAAACATCTAAATATCAACAAGATGTTATTAAAGGCTGAGACAGCATCCAACCAATAATAGGGCTTCACATGGGCCCACATAATTTATGCTATGCCACACCGTCACGTCACTTTTTATTTTTTTCCTATGTCCCCATGTCACTTTTTATAAGACCTTGACATCACTTTCTACAGTTTTTATAAAAGGCCACGTCAGATTTCTACAACTTTTATAGTGGCCGTGTCTCACTTCATTTTTTACCCATGTGGAGCCCTAATAATGAGCTTGCCTACATTGATAAGTGATGTAACAGGACGGAGGCAATGAATCCTTACCTTGTCTTTGTAGACGGGTGGCAACAGTTTCCCAGGATCTGACGGCTCTGGCAGGTAGATGAAGAATCCCAGGACGTCCTTCTCTCCGTATCCGGCGGAAAAATGCTTCCCGCAGCTGCTATGAAAGGCCGTACCTTTACGTGACCGCCACGAGTAGCTGAACTTGTCGTAACCACAGGGGGCTTGCAGGTTCCCTAAAAAATATAAATATATAAACAGTGAAACCTAGCCTTAAGGCCACCCTAGAAACAAGACCATCCCAGAAATAAGACCACCCCAAAGATCAGACCACCCCAGAATTAAGACCACCCCAAAATATACCGCTCAGAATTAAGACCACCCCAGAAACAAGACCACCCCAGAAACAAGACCACCCCAGAAACAAGACCACCCCAGAAAATAAGACCACCTCAGTTAAGACCACCCAGTAAAATACCACCCAGAATGAAGACCATCCCAGAAATAAGATACCCAAAAAATAAGACCACCCAGAATTAAGACCACCCCACTAATAAAACCACTTATTTGTCAACCACACATTGCATGCCAGTACTTTCATTTCAGACTTTAAACCACCCCAGAATTAAGACCACTCTGGCTTCCACCATGATGAGGTTCCACTACAGATACACCAAAACCATATGATGACAAAATACTTATTAGAAAGATGTGGTATTCTTTATAGGGAAAGCATGATCTGATATACATGTAGCCTAGTCCAACAAGAGAGATTCATTTTATATCAGAACAGATAGCACAGCATCTTCCTTAAAAGGAAGACTCATAAATTTAACCTACAAAGCTATACACCGGCATGACATTTTACAGGCTGTACAGTAGACATAGGTAGTGTATCCTTAGCAGAGATGGTTGACTGCCGTTAGTTTCATTATTATAAAACATGTTCTGCCATATTGCGTATAGTGTACAATATATCCCACTTACCAAGAGGCTGGGACCAACCAATCCGTGTGGCTGTGTCGGGAGGCATCTCATCTATGGTCACTTCAAAGTACCACGCCCCTCTTCGAACACCTAGTGCCAATATCATTAAATAATAATATATCTTTATTCGTACTCGTAGTACAATTTAATATTCACAAGGTGCAAGGCATCAACATCTTTCATTAGAAATTAAAATAAACTTTAAGGAATTTTATCAACCTTAAACTGATCGAGACCTGATCGAGGCATCAGTCAGTGATGAGTTTCGAACCTGTACAACGGGGGCATATGCCTCTACCCGGAGCCTTAACAATTCAGCCACCGAGCAGGGTGGACAACAGAAACTGTAATTCAATCTTCAGATAGTGTAAAGAAACATATTCGCTCTTAACAATCAACACCCACAATGTGGTGACCACATCCCAGTCTCTGACACCTTTTCTTGATCATACAGAAAATTTGACTACAAAAGTGCACATAGCAGGCTTGTTTGCTTCATAATAAGTCTTTTTTAAACTACTAGTTAAAATGGGGATTTTAAAACACATGTGAAACATACGGACCACGAAGAGCTTGAAAAGGCTTAGATGCAGGTCTTAATATATGATGGCCAGAGTGATGTGCAGAAATATTATACGTGAAAATATTTTGCTCACCATGTGAGGCCCGAATCATGCTGTATCCCTTATCTCCGGAAACTGTCATTCGATCTTCAGACAGTTTTAACTGTGGCGCTGTAACACAATGAGAGCAAAACTGTGGTTTAGTACTTCCAATAACAGGACAGACAGGGCTGTGATTGTACTGGTGAAGAATCAATCAGAGTACATTCTTTGTTATGATACATTGTCATTTTGAGCAGGACTAATAACATAAATCCATTAACTAAATGTTCAAGAAGCCACCTAAGGAGTCCAAAACTAATACTACCAAGTACAGTGGTCCCTGCAATTTAAGACCCCTCCATTTAAAAATTCCCTATATTTAGAGATTGGCCATCAGTGCAGCACAAGTCCTATTTTCAATATAAATATTCTCCATTTAAGACCTCTTTCAATTTAAGACCATATTGTTTTGGCTGAATGGGTGGTCTTAAAAAGCAGGGACCACTATAGTGAGCTTTCTTTAAGTAGTGATGCAACAGTGTTGGCCATGCAATGTTAACTATGGCAATCCTTGAGTATTTTTACTACATCAATACCAAATGTAATACATAATATAAGACAGATTTATAAGACAGATTGTTTTCTTCTGAGTACTAGCCTTTGTCGTGTAAAGCTAGCTGCACTTTCGGTTCAAGGTAAGTTCGATAGAGATAGCCGGGTATAGGTTTTCCAGCCCATTCAATGCTCTCGTCAAAGGCTCGCCAGTTGGGGGCGTGGGGGTCAGGTTCTGCCAGTATGTAGCGGTAGCCATCTTTGTTGAAGGGGTGGTCCGGGGGATAGCCCTTCGGCGTCAGACGTGTGGTCACATCCCTGTCAAAGACGCCACAAAAAACTGTGTGATTAGGCTCGCAACCAGCCTCAAGCAACTGATGCACATACCTGTTAACTTACACATTAAAATTTTAATACATGTGTTCTACACTTCTTATACAGCATCTAGCAGTGCAATGCAAATGACTGTGGTTATTTAGTCTGTTATATGCGATGTAGAAGAAATTTGTGATGTGATCAAAGTGTAATAGATGTTTATTTATGGAAGCTGGCCAATAAAAAGACAGTTTTAGGTCAGGTGACCAATCATTAGTTTCAAACAGTAATTTGAGGTTGTTATTCCCAAGGTGCAACAAAAACAATAATGCAATTTTACCCAATAATTCAAACTTATAACACTCCATTTTACCCTCTTCTCTTCAGCATGGAGGCTCCTTCAGTCGGTCCTCCTTTTCGTTTTGTTCCACGTCCACTTTTATCTGAAAACCATGTCAATGAAAACATGTCAATTGAACAATTTATTTATCATCATCTAGATGATGATAATCAATAAAGATCCTCATTTTGGCATTATGAGTTGCTAATATGTACGTGGAGAAACACAAAACCCACACTGAAGGCTTCTGACAAAGGAAGATTCATGCACAAGTAATACTTATGTAACTGTACCACAGTGAGACTGGATTTGTGAAACTATAGTTATGGACACAGGGTCCAGATTGCAACAAGAATTGTTTTGATACATATATTGCCCTAGAATAAAGCAATATTGTTGATGGCACCTTGGCCAATTTCAGTCTTGAAATGCCAACCGAAACACAAAACTGCGAACATCTGCACAAAACTTTCTTTCTTCATATCACTCCTATGTATACTAGGCCAACACAAAATGTCAGACATGTTGTCTTACTGTCACTGGATGAAGATTTCTGTTGTTCAGCCCTGGTAAAGGACGCATTCGTTAGGCGAAAGAGACTCTCGCAATTCGGACCAATCTTGGTCAGATCCTGAAGAAAGAGTTAACTCTGATGAGACGAGGGTCAGGGATGGGTTTATGCATTTTTTAAACACTTAGATGATGAGCTAGAAGTAGTAGCCTATAAGACTTACCAGTATCTTACAGGGACTAAGCTGCCTTATATTGACTTTATGCAAGAAGTACTGCCAAGAAAAATATTAAACCTTTAGTATGCCAGTTTTGGCGATTGACTGGTCCTAGAATGAAGATTGATCTTTACAAAATAGAATTGAGACCTCAACTTTTACTAACTTGAATCAGTCTTAAAACAAAGGCCATTTTTTTTTTAATTGATCAGTTCCAGAAAGTCAGGGATCTACTGCAGGAAGACGATTCTATTACCAAGCTGGCAAGGGCAAAGTAGTTGTCCCCCGGGGATTCCTCCCTGTACTGGAACAATGCCAAGTCCTTCATCTGGAAAAGCAAACAACCATTTTCACCCACAGACTATGAATTTATTTTATTATAACATTTTTTTAAAAAAAGTCCTATGTTATATCTCCAATATAGATATGTTGCCATTTCTACAGTGTAGATTATTTCACTGCAGCTTTTTCAGAAGAAACAATGCAAAACAACACAAAACTACACACACTACAAAACCATAATATTAAATGCATTGGGTTTTTTCTAAAGTTTCATAATGTACCAATGTAGGAAAAAGGTTTTGTATGCTGGTCTTCACTATTTGTTCATACATTTCAAAATAACGCGGAGATGTGTACTACAACTATTTCTATTTTACATACCGTAATAATTCGTATTAGCGCAGGTATTTGAACTGCTGCCGGATTCGTTTAGCTGCCGGGAATCAGAGCCAGTTAAATAAATAAAGGCCTGGTCTCGTTTAACTG
>JAAUYG010025425.1_pt1 | contig 25096 bp, 21 predicted proteins | sample 7278091 | NCBI WGS metagenome assembly JAAUYG01 (sample SAMN14350201, study PRJNA611818) | marine sediment metagenome | isolation source: surface marine sediment (0.6m) | place: French Polynesia: Moorea | collected 2018-08 | reverse complement strand
ATAACCTATTATAAAAAGTGACGTGACGCAGTAAATTTCTTATAAAAAGTGACATGGGACACAGAAAAAAACGTTAAAAAGTGAAGTGTGACACAGCTTAAATTATTTGGACCCATGCAGAGCCCTTAATATAGCTAATATGCCCCCCCCCCCCACACACACACACACGGGGAAAAAAAGGTAAACACCCGTCTTATCTTCTAATACTCATCGCCGCTGGCTATGGAGTGAGTGGTTAATAGGGGTTAATAAGATTTGAAGATTCTTTTTTTTTTTTTTTTTTTTTTACAGTTTGGATCTTTTGTATTTTTTTTTTTTGGCATTGTTTACCATACATGCATATCCTATCCTTCTTGATACCACGCGACTCGATACGCAGTCGATATCGCGTGGTATGAAGTCCAGTAGATATTGTAGAGCAACTAGTGCAGTTTTCGGACACTACCAGAATTCAGACACTATCATTGGATAATAGTCGCACATAATTAATACGATATAACTGGTGATATACAACCTGGCAGTATATTGTGAAATAGCCCCCACTTCTCCGTTTAAGCCTGCGATTGCGTTATGATGCCAACCAATAAGCATGCAGTTGCAGGGCGCAGGCTTTAAGCAGTGTAAACTGAGAAGTGGGGGCTATTTCATGATATATAGCCGTTGATAATATGTTTACATTTACAGTAGCAAATACAGAAGGGATAAGGTATACAAAAAAAAAAAAAAAAAATAAATAAAGCTTTATCTGTACAAAGTTTCAGCAATGGCAAATGAATATTTTTTTTGTCAAAACCATCTTTGCCCCCCCCCCCCCCACCGCCCGGGCAGGCCCCAAAACCAATTTGAATTTAAAAATAAAAACCGTTTTTTCTTTACAAGGTTTCGCAATGGCAAATTAAATTTTTTTTTTTTAAAACCATTTTTTGCCCCCCCCCCCCCCCCCTCTCGTGCATGCAGCAAACCCATGTTGAATGTAATCTTAAAATAGTATATGGAGTACATGAATAGTAGTTGGGGAATGGGGGTGGGGAGGCTGAAAAGTGATAATCTAGTTGTGTAAATTCTATCTACTTGTGTAAATTCTATCTCAATAAGACTTGAAAATATTCAGAAAATTATTGATTCCCCAACGTGTCCCCAAACTGAACTGGTCATGCTGGTTTTTATATACTAAATCCCATAGGGAGCATATTTTATAGAAAGTTTCAGTTGTCAAGTACATTATTTAATTCAGAAAGCATCCACATGGCTCCTTTTCATATTATATACCATTTTAAGCATTATGTTGTACACACCGGCGTCCAGCAGATAAGGTATTTAAATTATTGTTAGATGCGCTCAAACCCTTACACTGGTGCCTTGCACACCTGTTAGGATAAATACAGTGTATGATTATGATAATTTTGATTCATGCAGCTTCATATAGTCCTGCTTATGTTGCCAGTATGTATTAGAAACAGTCATTATTACCCGGTATGTCATTTTGTTTTTAAATATTTTTGTGACATTTCTTCATCCTCTGTTATCTTCCACCTTGATGTAACTTATTTCTGACTTCAGATAAATGGCAGCTAGGGCATTCTGCCGTGTTATTTCAAATATGGGAAGATGGAATCGCTTACCATTGACATTAAGCAGCCGACTCCATCAAGAAGTTCTTTTACATCACTCACGCTCATTGAATCTTCTTGGCACATCGAAAGTTTCTGAATGGAACAAAGCGGTGTCAGAAGCAGAGAAAATTGTGGGATATCCAACTTCGTTTATGAGCCTTCGCTGTCTCTTAAGTGATGAACTTTCCAACGTGGCAATGCAAATGAGAAAACTGGTCGGAACTAAGCATCCACTGCTAAAAACAGCAAGGAAGTTTTTCTATGGGAAGCACTCTATGCAGACGCGTGGTTTGCTTGTGCTTTTAGTTTCAAAAACTTCCGGTCCTGGAATTCAAAATGAAGTGGATGCAGAGCTTGAAGATGCAGCAATTAGCGGGATATACCAGAGCCAAAGAAGTCTAGCTGAGATTACTGAGATGATAAACACTGCAAACTTAATACACAAAGGTGTGGTTAACCTTTCTACCATTCAACCGGATGACGGATCGCTCAATGATATGCACTTTGGCAACAAAATGGCTGTGTTGAGTGGAGATTTCCTTCTTGCAAGTGCTTCCACTGGCCTCGCAAATCTTCAGAACACGCACGTTGTGGAGATTATGGCCAGTGCCATAGGTGATCTAATGGAGGGAGAATTCACAAAGTTCCGTGACAAAAATGGCAATCCGGTTTTGCCTGTAGAAGGTGCCACTCTTAGCGATTGGGAAAATCAGACCTTCTGCAACACTGGATGCCTTATTGCAAAGAGCTGCAAAGCTGCCCTGATGCTCGCACATCACCCTACTGACATGCAAGAACTGGCATATGAGTTCGGCAAATGTATGGCATATATTCATCAACTGAATGAGGACATGCAGCCATTTGTAAGCTCGAGCCTCTTCGGCGATGATACAAATGGTGCAAGTATCACATCAGCCCCAGTTGTGCTTTGCTACCAGAATCACCGAGACACTTTCGAGGATCTGGGTTTTCTAGGGAAGCCACTGGACAACAGCACGAAGCTGATCAGACTGATCGAGAACAGCTCTGCTGTAGAGGAATGCCGGGATCTCTGTGCATCTTACAGTCGACAGGCTCTGGATCTTCTCTCCCAGTTTCCCGCATCAGAAGCCAGAGATGCACTGGAAAGGATGATACGTGCTGCCACCTTGTGACGAAATACAGCCTTTAGTAAAATGACTATTTTTGCCTGTATGCAACAAACTTTTATTATAGTTACTAATACAGTGTTTACCATGTTTCCCGGAATAGTACATGTAATTTTTGCCCCTATTCCAAGTGTGCCCAGTGAATATTCAGTGGTATTCATTGCGTGTGAACATGGTGAATACCGGTACCTGAATAATTCTGTGAACAATTGCTCTTGGCCAAAGCCACTTTGTGCATGCAACATATGTAAGCATGGTAAGGCTCCAGATGACTAAGTAAGGCCTTAAGTAACATTTGTAGCAATTTATTGCAAATTGTTATAAGAAAAAGATGCAATATTGATGTGTTACATACCCATTGCAATTGACACTTAACATGCTTAAGAGATTCACTGCAACTCAAGATTATAATGGAAATAACATGAATAAGGAGTAATTCAGTAAAGCATGTAAAGTAGATAAGTGCCAGAGAAACACATGAGAAAGGTGATATAAGATTAAATGTAGGTTGAAAAAGTATAATGTTTATTGGCAGTATTGACTTTTTATGTCTCAATGCTAGTCTTTTATCATCCGATGCTTTCTTAATGCATATATTGGTACAGTATCTATTACCTGTAGGCATTCACATACACCTGTAGACATACATCAGTGTACATATATATGATGTTTTGTTGCATAGTGTGATGCGGCACTGGTAATGACCATCATTACAGGTTCATGTAGTTTAACATGTTAAAATTAAAAAAAGAAAATGTACAGACTCAAACATTAGTCATTCTGGAGGTCCACACGTCCTCAAGGTCTTTGTGGTGTAATGATAAGGTAATTAGTAATTACAATTATCATAATTCTGAGAAACCTCGATTTATTATTGACACAGAAGGAAAAGATTATGATCATACAAAAACTGATAGTGGTACATCATGATGTAGATAGTAGCAGTTAGTTAGAATTCCCTAGGCTTCACCAACTCTTTAATTGGCCGACTGGAAGCGATTGTTATCATTTTGAGGCTTCCTGCTGCAATAAATACAACTGTATTAGAATTTATGTATTCAGGTTTTATGTTCACCCCACATGTGTAATATACATGGGTAATATATTGCAGTATAAACAAGCACATGTCTTGTGCGTGTATATTCTCATACTGTTCCAGTTTACACATGATACATGTGATATATGGTTTAACATTAGGTACTCCATGTACTCGTTGCCAGGTGCAAATGTACATCACCAAGAAATGACTGCTAAGACAGCGGAAAACCTAGCCCATTCACAAAATAGTCATGCTACGTACTGATACATACAGGGAGGGAATTAACCTTTACCATGGTGTAAAGAATCGGGCAGTGTCAGTATCTATGACAACAACCTTGTATTTGACCTTTTGAAGTAACTCAAAATGAAGTCGGATGGTTCTGCTGGTAAAATGTGAGTGACCTTGAACTTAACCTTTCAGGGCCATTAAGGTTAAATGTAATGATGCTGCTGCACTCCCCATGCATGATGCATGCCTTCCTATTCATGTTTAATAGTAACAAATTGACTAACTCTGCTGCCCTTTTATGAGATATAAGCCTTCAAAATCTGAGTGACCTTCACTTTGATGTTTCAGTGTCAATCAAGACCAAATTGCTGGTGTAGTTGGGACTCCTCAAACATGACTTCCTGTTAGAGTTTAGCAGTAACCAGTGATATGGCAGGCTGCTTTGAGAGCTATCCGCCTTGAAAATCTGAGTTGACTTTGAAGGTCACACAAGGTCAAATCTGATGATGCAGTTGGGCGCCCCATATATTACTTCCTACTAGTGTCTATTACTGTCTAATAGTAACCACATATCTACCTCCCATCATTAGCTGAACTACCTACCGGTATTATAGGTATTTTGAAAATTTTTCTCCTATATTTTATTATCACAGACATAACGATTAATCAATGCATCTATAAATTGTCAGTTTGGGCAAATTTCCTCAATGCATCGATCCTCTTTTTTGTGTATCTATGCATCAGCAAACACATCCATTTAAGGCCCACGCCTGGCACCCATCTACTGCTGCATTACATGTAAGTTTCGCTCTAAAAGTCATGATTTGTTATTAGCAGCGCAATGGGCATTACCTGGTATTGGCAACAGCGTCATGTCAAAAATCAATAAGTATCACGCAGAAATATTATTTTGAAGAGTTAAAATTGAGAAAAACTGCCATTTGCCAACAAGTGATAATAGGGAAATTGGGCGCTCTGTCTGCAGAATCTTTTAATTTTTTTTTTGCGATGAACTCATGTGGGGCATCAAAGTGCACCAGTTACATTTCACCTGAGTGACCTTGAAAGGTCAATTTCAAGGCCACTCATATTTCAGATCCTTATAACTCAGAAAAGGGAAGATTTGTAATATTATGTTGCTACTGACCATTAATTATTGTTAATAGGAACTCTTGTAGGGACTCTAGCGTCATCAGATTTGATCTTGAGTGAAAAAGTCAAATACAAGGTTAGCCATAGACATTGCTCTTATCTTATTCTTCATACCATGGTGAAGTTTCTGTATTTACACAGCAAATTTGTGGGCAGCAGGCGGGGTTTCCCGCTGCCCCTGTGCTCTTTCTTGTTTTCTAAAATCAAAGTGAGGACTTTCTAGCATGTTGCGTTAGCTTATGCCATGCATACTACGTATCCCCTTCTAACATCCAAGTCAACCAAATTGCTCAAGAGTCACATAAGATTAAAATGTTTAATTTCAGAAATATTGCTTCATTAGAAACTTATAATTAAAAACAGTATTGCGTTCATGCATTTGTAGCCATATGTAACCATGGTGGTTGCATGTATTAGTTGAAAATAAAGAAATCCTGCTAGCAGAGTGGTACAGGCAGCTGGGATTAAGATTTCACGTTAGGCATCATATTGAAAGCTTCCATTTCGAAAAAAAATTGCATCAAATCTTTCTTTTGCCTCACTTAAAATGTCAAACATTAACTACATCATTAGCATGGGCATTACGGTTGCACATCAGTCGAAAATGTACATGTAGTTCTGCCTATTAACTTTTCACCCTCAATTTGAATTAGTTTCCAAACCAGGCTTGCTATAAGGAAGATAAACAGCTTGGTACCTGTATAAATGTATATAATGGAACTGTTACTACCTTAAACGTTAAGACCATCCCAAAAGTAAGACAACCTCAGAATTAAGACCACTTATTGGCTGACCAAAAGTTATTATTACAGACCTATGGCATAATATGTATTGAAATTAAGATCACCTCAGAAATCAGATCACTTTAACCTCAACCATACTTCCAGGGCTCCACTGTATTATATGGTAGCGGTAGGTCAGAACATTCCTCGCAAGATTTCTGACGTCTTTCTGATCCAACAAGCAGCAATTTAACCTAGGGTCAAAAAAGAAAAAAATCCTTAGCTGATCTTAAGCATGGTAAGAACAGCTGTGATTCAGGTGATACGTGAGCTTAAGTTTGTTTCTAAGTTTAAGATATTTCGGGAAACTGACCCCTGTTATCTACGTACATTTGTATGCAATATGTTTTCATATACTTTTAGTCTTTCACTGGTGTTGCATGTTTGCATTGCCTAGGGTAGAAATGGAAGGCCGGCAAATACAACGTCTAAATACCGAGATACAGGGTCATCTCCGCTCGGGCGTGGCTGTTGCCACGGTGGCACAATGTGTGGAGGAACTGGTGCTGAACGCTGTAGATGCCATGGCAACGTGTGTAGCGGTGCGTGTCAGCCTTGACGTGGGCCGTATCCAAGTTGTCGACAACGGCTGTGGTATTAGACGGGAGGATTTATCAATGCTTGGCGAGAGGTACATTGGAGGTTGTATTCTTTTTCAGCTTGAATTTTATTCAGAGAATTCAGACTGGATTCTACTGGTTTACGCAGTACATTTACAGCAGTGAGTTTCAACAGCTGTCACAAGTTTGGGATTTAGTGCTGTTTATCTGTAGTTGCTGCATGTGGTGTATTAAAGGGTAAGTACTTGTTTTCTATCCATGCCATCTAAGCTGGTTTAGTATTCACCTGCGACAACACAGAAGAAAGTTGGGTGTAAAAGCGGTACTGAAAGTTTTGATTTGATGTTTTAGGTATGCCACCAGTAAATGCAGCTGTGTCAAGGATGTAGAGATGCCGAGTTACCATGGTTACCGAGGTGAAGCTCTGGCGAGTGTGCGAGACATGTGTCTGATGTTGGAGGTCGAGACCCGTCACCAGTCATCACTCGAGACAAATGTCAAAGTCTTCCACAATGGTCGTTCACCTTGTGTGTCTGTTGCTGTTAGCCACCGACCCAGCAAAGGTACCACCGTGACCGTCTGTGACCTGTTTCATACAATGCCAGTAAGGAAAAAAAGTATAAACATGCCTTTGGAGATGATGAAAGTTCGCCGTTGCATGGAAGCCATCGCACTCATTCGTCCATCTGTCTCATTTTCGCTACGTGATGACATGGATTGTTCAAAGCTTCTGCAGACGCATAAAGCAAATTCACCAATACAGGTGTTTGGTAATCTTTACGGAATGGGTAAAGCCCGATTTTTGAGAGAGGCAGAGCAGAAAGATTCTGGCTATCATATCTCAGGATATTTTAGTGTTGAAACACATCACAACAAGCATTTGCAGTTTGTTTATCTGAACCGACGGCTTGTGCTGAAATCACAGATTCACAAAGCTGTCAATCATTTGCTTGCCAAGTCGTTACTGTTTCGTAAACAGCAAGCCCGCAGTACGCCAAGTTTGTCGCCAGGTCAGCCGCCACCTGGTGATAGAAGCCCGCAAAAGTACAGCGATCGTCATGCCATTTACATTCTGTGCATCACTTGCCCCCAGACACTCTATGACATAACCTTCGATCCTTCCAAGACCTTGGTGGAATTTCAGAACTGGGAACACCTCTTGAAATGTGTGGAAAGTCTTGTCAAACAGTTTCTCGAAAAGGAAAACTTGCTACCATCTTGGGAAGAGAAGCCTCACTTTTCGATCTCTCCCGAGTTGAGGTCACAGAAAGGAGAAGAAACCAACAGCCAAGATGACGAAGAAGAGGAAATTATGAATGAAGATGCTGACAGAAGCTTAAGAGACTACAGTGAAAACTCCATTAAAGCACCCCACGCAGAATCTGCTCGAAAAATGTCAAATTATGCAGAGGTGATTAGCACAGACGGAATGTCTGACATCTTGGTATCAGCGGTGGCTAGAAGGAAAGTCTCTGCCCTGGCTCATCGTGCCAGTGATGACAGTAATGCAAATTTGGCTGTTCCTTCCGCAATGTCCTCAACAAATGCTACAGAGAAAGATTTGGTTTCATCAGAGACAAATTTAGACTCGCCTGCTGGAATTAGTACCAAATCTACAACTGATTGCATACACCTGAGACATGACTTGCCTGCATGCAGAGATTCTGAAAAAGATATGTTCAGCGCACACATGACATCATGCGATGACCATGTCATGGCATTGCGAAATACCGTGTCTGAACATTCAGATGCTGCAGAGATGTCAAAGGCTGCCTCACTCAATGACCAAAGTATGACATCAGGCAACTTAGCCTGTGGTGTTTCTGGACCAGGAAGCATTGTTGTTCATTCAGATCTCAACGAGATGCTGAAGACATCAAGCGAAAGTTTAGACAAAGACTCTGAGGTTGATGCCACCATAAGAACAACGGATGAAGCTGAATCAAAGCATGCTTCTGAAATGCAGGAAGGTCATGCACCAGCTTCAGAAAGTATCATCATACACTCCAATCTAAGCGAAATGTTGAAGACTCCAAGTGAAAGTTCAACTAAAGCTGTCCAAGCTGGCGCCACCTCAAGGCATCCAAATGCAATGCCCACTGGCACGGATTCCTCTGGATCGACATCCTCCTGTGAGATAGGACCAGGCAATACAGTAACCTCTGGAATGACCAGTGCATGTGCGTCAAGTACAGAAAGTATTGCCATTTGTTCAAATATCAGTGAAATGCTGAAGTCTTCGCGTAGACAGACAGCCAAGGGTGCTCCAGTCTGCATGCCAGCTGAAGATGGTACGAGTTTTACATCCAGCATGGCAGAATTTAAGGCCAGATTCAAACAGCTGCCTGGCTCCACTGTGAAGACTCCAACATTCCAGAGCCAAGTGAATCCATCTCTGACGAATGTCATGACGCCTTTCGAAAGAATCCGTGCCAAGATCGCAGAGAGAAACATCTACAGGACACCTCCGAAACATATGCAAAGCTCATTGGCAGAAGTGCGTTGTGCCCAAGACCAAGGTGAAGGACTGACGCATGATGTGATAAGCGAACCGGTGCTGCAAGATTTTCACAGCCTACGAGTGAAACTGAATGCAGTGCATGGAAAGGAATGTTCTAATGCCAAGACAGATGACACGGCCATTTCCCCCATGCCGGGTTCTACAAGTTCAGGTATCATTGATGCCAGTTCAGGACCTGCCCAAAACATACTGCCCTCTGGTGCAGAACATGCAGAACTGGGAAGAATGGATCCTTATCCAAGTGTTGATGGCCGGGTGCCTGAGCGTGATTCTACGAAACATTTGTGTGATGCTGAGCCAGATGCAGGAACAAGTTCTGCAAGAACTGACAAAGAGCAGAGTGTTAGGTGGTTCTGGGAGAATCCTGCCACATCTGTGGAAAAAATTAGCGACATCATGACTGATCAAACTGCAAGGAATGTGATCAACCAAATGAGGGCTGATGTAAGGAAAGCCCCTATTATCACCCACCCAGACGAAACGTCATCTGGGAGACAGATTCCTGATGACAGGTCCGCAAGCTGCCAAACAGTTAATCCTCCTGTTGTGATGTCGGAGTCATCAGGATGTACCAATATCAGCAAAAAGCGTGCTTCCCCTCAGCAGCAGGTGTACGAGACCCTAGCCACAAAACTGGCTCGCCGTGCAAACCGCATGCCATCAACAACTGTCACCCAGGATGATGTTTCCCAGAAGAGCAAAACACAATCTTCGGGCAAAACTTTCATGACAACTTATTCGCTCATCGAGTGTGGGATAGGGCGGCACAGCAGCCATTCTAGAGAGCATGTCCAACATGAAAAAGAACCTCACTCGAGTTTACCCAGCGTTTCTGGTGATACAGCACAAGGAAGCTGTGTGCCAGCTGAAACAGTGTTCGCGTTGGAACAAGCTTGCTTTGGCTCTCATGAGAAGAATGTAATTGGCAAAAAGAGCTTGTCCAAAAGTGATAAGCATTCATTAAGCGATATGGATCAAAATCCATCATTGATGCCAGTTCCCTCTGATCCTAGTGTTGCCTTGTCAGAATCGACACTGGATCAGGCATCGCATTCTTCAAAAGAAGATTCAGGGAAGTCCCTCATGGATAAGGGCTCATCTACAAGCAGGCATTTCCATGTAGATCTAACTAATGTAGATCCCGTGACCAGTGCTGATGACCTTGCTTTAATGGATCCACAATCTGCTGACTGGTTACTTACTGGTTACAGAAGGATTGATCCTGCTACCACTTCAGGTATCAAGACCTCTGACGTTAACCAGTTCAAATCTTTATCAAATGATCCAGCCTCAGATGCTGCTGATAACAAGGGAATGAATGCTAGAAACAAACACAGTGATAAACACGATAAAGAACTGAATGCTGAAACTGGTCGTGAGGGTGACGGTGTGACAATCCAGAAAAGAGTGACATCTTTGGTTCCGCTTCGGAATGATTCTTGCAGGAACATGAGCACTACAGCAGATGACTTTAATGCTCCTCAGCCTATTGACACCGGAGATTTATTGGCTTCTGTCACAGGACCAAAGGCCTCATCCTCTGTCCCTCTGGGAAAGAAAGATCAACAACAGGCTGTTGCCATGGCTACCACATTCCCAGGATCCTCAGTTGCCATAGAGACATCCTTACATGGATGTACTCCTGCCGTAGGATCGCAAGGATTCCTGTCAGTGAATTCTGGATTCACACAGCCATTCCTGGACCCAGAAAGCAACAGCCAGGCATTTGATCCAGATGAAAGTAACATGGAAAATACCACCAATCATGGTACAACCACTCGAGATAATCGAGAACATATGATAGCCACTGGAGATGATCCAGAACAGAACACCGACCCTGACACAGCCACTGGAGGTAATCCGGAACAAACCACCAGCCCTTACACAGCTGCTGGAGGTAATCCAGAACTTACCACCAACCTTGGTACAGCCACTGGATTTAATCCAGAACAGACCACCGACCCTGGCACAGCCACTGGAAGTAATCCTGAAGGGGATGAGGAAGGCACTAAGTTCCAGGGTAGCCACATCCTTTCAGGAGAAAATCATAAGGTACCTAACATGTCTGAATTAATGCTAACTGGTTAAGCCTACATGTAGTTTCATAGATCTAATACGTGCTCTATCATGAGTGAGATAAATATAAAATTCCAAGCAAAAAATCTCCTTGAACTTCATAACCCTCGTGAAACTTTCAGGCATTAAAAATTATATATATGTAAGACTGATATGCAACCCGGTGACATAATGTAAGTCTGATAAAAGAAACAAATTGTCATTCTGCATGCGGAGTCTGTCAAAAACCGGATACAGTCCCAAAATGCTTGGGGAGCACCTCTGCCATGTTCAGAGGAAGTTGTGTAGACTGACGTCATCCCTTGGAGTCACACCAGAGGAGCTTCAGGGTGATGGCCAGTAACATCTATTGTCATAAATCTGGTGAGAGTAATACATTTTGGGATGTAATCCATTTACCTGAATCATGATCCATGTGTGTACCCGTTACACATGTATCAACACATTGGTCCAAAAATTGGAACAAAATGTATTAACTTTTACTTTTATTTTATAGTCCACACCAGGAGATGCCAGTTATGCCTGTGCCGTGCAAAGGGAACATGAAGCAGATGTCAGGGTAACCAATGCAAACAAAATCATGGAAACTGCATCCCAGAACCACCAAGGTCAGAAGGAGGCTCCGGGGGTCGGTCAACAGTGGGTCAGCAGGCGTGATCGCTCAGGTAGGGCGCTAGAGAATATTATTTTGACAGTAATGTAGTGGTAATAATATAATACTGTCAATGTGTGCTTCTTTTATATTTTTTTATTACAAGAAAAATGCTGCATTTGTATTAGGCTTTTCATATGTGTAATATCTACTAGATATATTTTATCTATGTCCATGGATCAAAAGAATACAAAAATACACTTTCACATGAACAAGAATACATGTATATGAACCAAGTCTCATACATGTACCTGTAAACCTATGCGTAATACTCCTACTGTTACCATGGTTACTGAAACAAAGACTCGGCTCCGGATGGCATATGGGAGAAATATTATCACTACTATTGCTGGGGTCTGGTATGTATCATGAACACAGTTTGTTATAAAAGAAGTAGCTATGTGTACCAGTGTTATATACTGGTGACCCCGTACCATTGACACCAGTATGACATGTAAACTATGGTACCCTTGTGAAGGTCAATTCATACATGAGGCACTCCAAACTGGCACTGTAACTTTCCCTAAATGTAATTCATTGCACTTTCTTCATACTTTAGTATTACCTTCCGACCCCTTTGCATTACGCGATGTCCCATCATGCCCATGCTACTTATAGCATTCATTACCTAATTCAGTTTCAAACCATAATTCTGCCGTTAGCTCTGCTAACCCATGAGAATTATGCTGTGAAACCTCACCGTGAGGATATATACGTTTGTAAATTCGTGCGAATTTATAAACTTTGTGCATACAGAACCCTGATAAATCTGTCATTATACAGGGCTCAGTGGCTTGAATCCCTATGTAGTCATGATAGTCAGTGGCTTGAATCCCTGGTGCAATGAACAATGACTAAAGCCATTAGAAGTTACCATCATTGGCCCAATTGTTATTGCACAACCTATAAGTATTATTATTGACATTTATATAACATGTATAATATATAGAACCAATTTCCATAGCCATTCAAAAGTGCTGCACATATGTACATGATGTATATACATGTATACATAGTACAAAAGTACATAGTATATACTTTTTGATGCATATTAACAATATTAAGTATTCTCACATACATATTTTATAGAATCTAAATTTTCCTTTAATTCATTTTTAAAAGGCTCCTTCTACCTCTGGGAATGCTTCGTGTATGTTAAGTGCTGAAAAAGTTCTAGGTTCTTTCATTTCCAATCAGAAAATAGCATGTATTAAACACGTTTGTGTGCTATGTAATATTGAGTTTGAGCCAGCAGAATTGTTTATTCTACAGCAACATATCTAGGTCGTGCACAGCCCTGTAGCACAAAACAAGTTTTTGTCAGTAGATATTGATTGTTAATCCATATAATTTATGAAGTACATCATGTATTGTGATGTAGTATGACATACATCCAGTATTCTACTAGTACAACATGTGTACAATGTATCCCAAATATAAGCATAAGATATTATTATGATAGTCATTAATAAAAGTAAAGGTAGAAAGAACCAATTATTGGCCAATATTTAAAGTTTCAGGTCCGCTTAGTAAATAAGATAGGTAATTTGAAATACCGGTACCCACATGAAAAATATATTAAAATTAATGTATTAAACATACAAAATATTAAAAACTAAAACATATGTGAAGCATTGGTTTAAAACATAAAGCACTGGACAACATATACAAGTTGCAGTCTTTTGGAAAGGTTGGTTAGCTCTGAAAAGAGCTGTTTTATTTCTGTCACTCAATGACATGCAGTATCTGTGCTCTTCATTCAATTCTGATGTCCATCATGGCTTCCATCATTCTCTGGGCCAACACTTCATCTGCCATCTCCTCCGCCCTGTCGTAGATCAGCCACATCAAACGCTTCAGGATGTCCATTTTCATCTCAAGATTATACATGAATAAAGGCGAGTTGGTCGCCCTGTCCTGCCGAACTTTCCAAAGTTCGTATTGCTCGGTCAGCACCCTGAGCTGTTGACAAAGCCACTTGAGCTGCTTCTGGTTCTTCTCTCGCTGCCGGCGAATATCCTGGAGACTGCGTGATGGTCGGTTTCCCATAATGCCTTGCTCTCAATGTCTGCACTCTAAATCTTCTCTGTAGTCTAGCGAGTTGATAAAGCTTCTGGCTTGTACTTGTGGCATCCATGCTCTTTTAAACTCTAGGAACTTGTTTGTGATTGGCTGATTGTGTCATGTGACAGAAGTTCTTTTCTGAAACTGATTGGTCACTTGTCATGAGCCTTGGCACTGTCTTGGCAGAGGTGTGAAAGTTGATCATAAGTCTTGACACATGTTGACACACACCTGTGACAAGACCAGTGATCTTGACACCGGCAGCCTTTGATTTGTTTGTGTCTCTGATGTCATGGTGTGTGATAAACTTTCACACCTCTGCCAAGACTGTGATCTGTTCTTGAAAGTGGGAAAACCCTAAACAATAGCAATTAGGAATTTGTCACCTAACTATGTCAGTCATATAACATGTATAATAACATGACTGACTTGACTTAGGCATGCTTGCTACATGCATTTTATATACTTTTTATGCTCTCAAACTTAAAGGTTATTGAAATAAATGAAAAATGAAACGAACTAACAGACATTTTCATAACACTGGTAGGGAGAACGCAATATACACTGCCTGGTTGTATTTATTACAACATTTGTATTTAACAGTCACAAAGAGAATTGTAAAAATATTAATAAAGTGGTTACATAGTTAAAAATTTAGACACTGATCACCTGCAAGTAAAAAGATAGGATTGAATTCAGATGTTGAGTTACATTTATATATGTGTTACTTTATATAAATGTATTTAAAAAAATTATTAACACTGCAATTCTTCGCACAAAAACAGAATAAATCAGCATATGCCAGTATTTATATTTCCTTTCTGTAACCTTTAAAGAAGCATAATTATACACTATGACTGTCCATGCAGGTGACTTGAAACATTTATTTCCAGGTCGTAAGTTGTACGTCAATGTGGTGAGTGGAAATACGACCTATCACGAACCAGACCTGAAGTCAGATGTGCCCACCAGAGTGAGCCACCGTAAGAATGTTAACTTCTTAATCTGTTAATAGCATTTATCTGTAAGATTTTTTTGACCCTTTGTATTAATCTCATTATGGTCATTGCCATTTCATTTAGTTGTATATTTGTGGTTTAGCCACTAAATCACAAACTTACATGAAAGCATACATGGCTGACAAGCTGTCGGTTGGGATCAGGAGAGATTGCTGCTGCTTAAGGTGTTTTCAGAACAATTCAGTCTTGGTTACATCGGTTATATTATGTAAATTTAATTACCTGATGCAAAATACATTGTACATTGTAACTAGCATTATAGCAGTAGCATCACTTGTTGGCTTCTGATATTGCTACAGCCCAAGACAAAATTTTCAAAGATTCCAAATGCAACAGTGGTCATTGAGCTGCTTACAAGTGCATATTTAATGTTATGACAAGCCAGAAACTTTATCCACACATACATTATACCTGGTATACAGTAGTCCCTCTATTTTACAACCCTCTATTTTAAGACCACCCTTGATTATAAGACCACTTGATTTCTTCCCAAAGGGCAATATTCTGTGTTAAATGACCTTTATTTTAAGACCTGCCACAGTTTCTTCGTCCCTTGGGTGGTCTTAAAGAAGAGGGACCACTGTATACATGTATATTGACTGGTTGTATTGTAAGTAAAACAATAACAAAACAGTTATAAGCAGCATGGCACAAGATAGGTAAAATATGAAAACAGACTGAACATCTATAAATTTTAACCATTTAAACTTGGATATTGTATATATTATATATTTGTTCAGTGAAGCGTAGCCACCCTATGTACGGCTGTGACAGCATCACTGTGTTGGAGCAGTTCAAGTCGTCTGTTGCCAAAACAGCGGAGAAAGCTGCTTCTGTAGCCATGGAAACTGACATCGTTACGAACGAAGCAACCACCGAAGTGCTGACGAACTTTCTGGCAGCTAATGCGGGCCCTGAACAATGCAAATGGCGTGACACTCCCCCGGCATCAGGTACCAAGAATACAAAATAACTAAAAAAAAAAATATATATACCCTGTAACTAATTTTGCACAAAAATTCCACCAGGGTTTGGAGCATGAAAGAGCAAGCCAATATTAAATGATGGTAATAGTTTTGGTTTAATACTACTAAAGTCAGTTTATCACAATTATCCAACTCCTGTAAATGTTACATGTAGTTGTCAAGTGAAATACTATGCACTTTGATGTCATTTAAGAAAAAATACTAAAAAATATATACATGTACATGCTATAGTGGAATCTCAGAATTAAGAAACGTTGATAGGACTCTAAAATAAAGACTCATTGAATGATTGAGTTCATGGCTTAATTTTTGTACATGTACAGTGGTCTCTACATTTTAAGACCACCCCTTAGGCCAGGAAAATAGGGCCTTAAATTGGAGGTGGTCTAAAAATGGAGGAATATTTATACTGAATATATAAGAGTGATGTTACTGATAAGTGGTCGTAAAATGCAGGAATTGTAACTGTATACTTAGTTGTGATGGGAATACAGTGGTCCCTCTATTTACAACTATTAATTTTAAGGTCACCTTGATTATAAGACCACCTATTTCAGGCCCAATATATTAGTATATTGCTTGTACTATTGAATCTTGATTTTAAGACCAGTTGCAGTATAAGACCACTTTTTCATGGTCTCATGGGTGGTCTTAAAAAGTTAAAATAGAGGGACCACTGTATACGTTTATATCTGCATACTTAATAATGTTACTTGGCTGTGATGTCTATTATGGAAATTTGTGAATTACATGTTACTGAACCAAGCACAATGTACATGATGTACTATTTCTTATTAAAAGTCGGGAAGATTTCATTTTATTTTATGACATGTTACATTATATCTCCCTGTTTTGAACTGGTACCTTTCATTCATAGATCCATCTGAACAGGGAATCAGCAGTGCAATTTCAGACATCATACAAAACTGGGACAACCCAGCTTTTCACATTCCATTGCAGGTTTGTGCCACTATAACACACTTAGAAATATCTTTACACAGCATTATAAATAATGTAAATAATTTAAAAAAGTAAGGATAATAATAATAATAATAATAATAATAATAATAATAATAATAATAATAATAATAATAATAATAATAATAATAATAATAAACTATTTAAAATTATCACATTTATTATGTTCATTGATGGGTTTATTAAATACAAAATTTCAAACAAGTTTATTTATTTGAACATTGATAATTATTTTGGCCAAAATAGAAGCCATGGTTTTTTAAACTATTACTATACCATAATTGCAATAGAACTATTTGTAAATAGTGATCTATTTTAATTTTTTCATATAGTTTCATTTGTTAGCTGTTGAGTATTGAAAATGCTTTATAATGAACTTTATTCTTCATAATTTTTATTTTTTTATTGTAAGTTTTATCTTCTATCTTCAAGTAGCAACTCCAATAAAGCATCATGTTAAATGTATATTGTACATTTATGTTGATAACCAGGTAATGTTAAATGGTTTAAAGTTATATAATCTGAGTTTGTATCTTAGTATACCACAGCATTGTTTTATATTTCTCTTTCAGCCTGCTGTGAACATTTATTTTTTTATTATAAGTTTTATCTTCAAGTAGCAACTCCAATAAAGCATCATGTTAAATGTATATTGTACATTTATGTTGATAACCAAGTAATGTTAAATGTGTTAAAGTTATATAATCTGAGTTTGTATCTTAGTTTTCCACAGCATTGTTTTATATTCCTCTTTCAGCCTGCTGTGAATGTGGAGTGCAGCCAGGCTGGGCGCAATGCTACCAGGGTCAACCAGGCTATATACCCCCAGGTTCTCACTCGAGACATGCTTCAGCGATTAGAGGTAAACATGGCCTTCCGTTATATTTTATGAAAGCTGCTGAGAAGTGGTTTTAATTCTCAAGTGGCCTGACAGATCGCAACAAAGGTTTAAACAGAGCTGTTTTTGGAAGAAATGTGTGGTCCTTCAACAGTTGTTCAAGACACGTGTCCTCTCATCCTAGCATGGTCAGTGATCTCTAAAGACCTGGGACTGAATTTTTTCAAAAATACTGTAGTAGTGGTAGTAGTACTAGTAGCAGTAGTGGCAGTGTTAGTGGTTGTGGTGGTCTTAGTACTAGTGGTGGTGGTGGTGGCAGTGGTGGTGGTAGTAGTAGTAGTAGTAGTAGTAGTAGTAGTAGTAGTAGTAGTAGTAGTTGTAGTGGTGATGGTGGTGATCTTAGTAGTAGAAGTAGTAGTACCTGGTAGTAGAAGGACTCAGGAGCAGCAGCAGCAGTAGTATATTAGTATCATGTCAAATTGCAACATATGTTCACATACCCTAAGCATGAATGCAAGCAGAAGTTTTATTTCAGAGACTTGTCAAAAGAAAGACACATTTAATTTGAAGGAGCAGGTGCTTTTAAACCTGACCAGAAACTTAAATTCTTGAAATAAAAAAGATAGAGTGTGTGAGAGAATTGAACACCTTGCTGGTGATATTTGATAAATAGGTCAATTTCTCAAATTGCTGCTTTCAACAAATCACCATGAACCACTTGTGAACGGTGAAGGTTGTTTCTGAAATAACATTGAAGTTTCTTTCTTTGAAATTGTTTTTCTATCAATTCTGACAATTCCACAAGAGTGACAAGTTTAATAGAAGTGACAACTGATGTTGCAGGTGATTGGACAACTTGACAACAAGTTCATCACCTGTCTTATCAGACCTAGTGACAAGACACCGGTGTCAGATCATGGTGATGGAAAACCAGGTAAGATTATCGCTGATTATGGGAAGTTGTCCTTTGACAAAAAATCGCATGTCATATGATGGTACCAGTATATTAGCCATATATATGAGCCCAGGTATATGAGGAGCCGATTGTCATAGGTCTTCATTATAGGCATCATCATACGAACTATACAACCAGTTGTTTCTATCAGTTTTTAACATCAAATTTAATTAGCCACCAGTAGAGAGATATAAAGTTTATTTACACTTGTGCACATTGTTGCACACTTGTATGCACCTTGTTAAAAACATGATAGCAAGGTAGACATCAAGACAGCAATTCAGCTGACAAGCTGGATGCCTTACCAAAGTATAATTGGCTAATATGTTTCCCTAAATAAAAAAAAAATTCAAACAAAACAAAAGGGAAAATGAAATTTTATTTAACTTGAACCTGAATATTACAAGGTGTGGGTCTGAATGTTATAAGATGTTGTTTTACTCACCTAGCAGAAGTTTAAGTTCTTTAATTTTTGATGACAATTCATTATATATTCATGGTGGCATAACAAAAAGAAAAATTATATTTTGTTTATTTAACTTAAGTCTGAATATTATAAGAGGTTGTTTTACAAACCTAGTAAACATGATAAAAAAACTTTTTCTTTTTTAAAGTTATTTAATATGTGATGGCAGCTGAGTAGATATGTGTGCTGCTATATCTTTATTGAGTTTTAACCAAAGGAAGTTTTGATTTGTTCAATATGTTATAAGTTGTATTTATGGCCTGTGTTGATTTAGTTGTACATGTTTCCTCGTAATCAAGTAATTACTAAACAGTTGAGTGCTGCTGCTTTACCACTTTGCCTTTCTGCTCCAATACTGCGGTCTACCAGTTCATCAATTAATTCAGTTCATATTATCGGCATATTAAATTTATATTATCCCCCTTTATCCACAGCCACCATGTAGCATTAATCCTTGCACATAGCCACATACATTAATATCATACAAAAAGGAGTAGCCCCATAATGTGGGATACAGTGGTCCCTCTATTTTACAACCCTCTATTTTAAGACCACCTTGTTTATAAGACCACCTATTTTAGCCCCAAAACGCGATTTTCAGTACTACTGAATCTTTATTTTAAGAACACCTGCAGTATAAGACCACAGTTTCATGGTCCCATAGGTGGTCTTAAAATAGAGGGACCACTGTATTGAAAAAAAGACTGATGCCCTGGGGTGCAACAGAACATGCACAGATAACTCCCCGAAAATGAAGAAAAATTACAGCTATTTTGAAATGTATGTAGTTGATATGTTTTGGAAACAACGTTAGTATAGCCTGCATATCTTACATAATTGTGCAGTAATAGACTTAAATTCTGAGAGAAAAGTCCTGTATAATTTATAGAAGACAATGTTTCTAGCGTAGTTGACTTAGGACAGTATTACTATAGAAGTAATGCCCAGTGCTGCAAACAGCCATGGTGTGAAAACTTTCTACCTGATTCTGACATCAAACCATTTCAAACATTCCTAAATTACTTCTTTGCACTTTGATGTTAAAGACTGAAAAAAAAACTGTTCTTTGGAAATTTGTTGCTTGCAATAGCTTACCATAGTGTGAGATCAGTCCTACTGTTGTTGTTTACAATCCAGGGCCACGCCTGTTAGTGGTTGTTGACCAACATGCAGCGCATGAAAGAATACGTCTGGAGAAGTTAATTGAAGGTACTGTATATAAAGTGTTGTGATTTTCTTTTGAAAGAGTCACTTCTGTTTCCTTTGATAGTTCAAAGTAGTTGCAACGTTACTATTTGTGTGTCAGTTGTCTTTACCATACAGTTACCTACTGGCCTCTGGGCTAGTAATATTCAGATTAAATACAACCAGAAGTGTCCATTTCTTAGCAAAAAAGGTCCCATGTATACTGTAAATTAATTAATGTTCATGGGGATTAATGCTTGCATATTGACACAAAACCATGTTCGTGTGGATTAATTTTGTGGTTAGCTCAGGTCTTGTTAATTATCTATGTACACATGACTTACGTTTGCAGGTATTTATTTTTATGATTTAAACATGGTCGCGAATTTCGCCAAATAAATCCCTCGCAAACATGAATGAACTTACAGTATGTAGTAGTCAACTGTGGTAGTAGCAGAAATAGTAATAACATTTAGTGGTAGTTGTAGTAGTAATAGTACGGGTAGCAGCAGCAGTAGTAATAGTAGTAGTAGTAGTAGTAGTAGTAGTAGTAGTAGTAGTAGTAGTAGTAGTAGTAGTAGTAGCAGTAACAGTGGCAGTAATAGTAGCAGCAGCATTAGTAGGAGAAATAGTAATTGTAATAGTAGTGAGTAGCAGTAGCAGTTAGTAGTACTGGTAATAGTAGTAATATAGTAGTAATAATATACATGTAGTAGTAGTAATAGTAGTAGAAAAAGCAGTAGTAGCAGCAGTAGTAGTAGTAACAATAATATAGTAGCGAGGGCGAGAAGATAGGGAAAAGCATAAAATCTTGGAAGAAATTTCCTACAATCATATCAAGACGTATGATGAACCATATTCCGCATAAATATTGTAACGCACCCAAGGTCATGAAGTGCCAATACCAAAAATGGAGTGAACATAACGAGTGAATACAAATAGAACGATTAATGAGACCGATGACTGCATGATCAGCTGTACGTGTATTTGGGTAGGGCTTGATCTTGGATTTTTTGCTCCGAGTAACATTTCTGCTCCCTGCAGAATATCATGGATACGTGTCGACTCGAATGTGTTGTCTTTGGTGATATTAAAGCATCTTTTGTACTTCTGCCGAAATGTAACTCATGCCGTATCTTACCATGCGATGGAATAGAAGCTTGCAGCAGTAGTGGTTGTTAATAACGACAGAGGTGTTGGTGGCCTAAGCAGTGGTGATGGTGCCAGTAACAGCATTGTGGACAGCTGCAGTAGCAACGAATGAACTTTGCTTGAAAGATAAGGTCTTATATTAAATATAAATACACATAGATGCCAGTGCAGGTACAGACGAATTCTCTTCACCTGTGATCTTCTTTTTCCCACCAGGTTGTTAAACATAGTCATCCCGGTTACTCGCCGCGGAGATAACATATCAGGGAGAATTTTCAGTTTAGCGACCAAGGACGCTTCGTACGCTCGGATAACCAATTCCTCCTGTTCCTTCTTCGCATCCTCCTTGGCCTGTTGACGTTCCTTCATTTCCTTCATGTACGCTTGGTACGACTCCTCCCGTAACTGCTCGGTGGTTTCCGTCATGGATGATAGTGTTCGTTTCCGGGACTCCTCGCAGCGTTTGTTGTACGATCGTGACTTTTCGCCGCCATTTTTCTCGTCGTGGGTAGGTGCTGACTGGGAGAACTCGGACAATGTGGAGTCAGATAGACCCCGTGTTAAATACAATGCATGCGTGTATACTCGTTAAACCTCAGTACTGAAGTGCTTGGGCTGCTTAGTTTTTCTTTCAATGCTTTTGGAAGGAGAACGCACAGAGGAACATTTTCTTTACATCACATTTGGTGTATTCAAAATCAGGCTCTGAAAACCGCTGTTTTTACACAGTCACATACAAATATATACATGTACAAAGTAATGGACCCAAACGTTGGAAAAGCCTGCATTGTACCCGACAGAAGCAGAAAACTTTGGAAAAATTTAAATGGGAGCTGAAGACAAGATTTTCTCATATGATTAGACCAGAATTTCCCGATATGCCCTGAACTTTGATCTGACTGTAGTTCGAAGGAGACATTTAAATTGCTTGACCGTTGAGCTTTGGCGTACTTCTAAATCAGGTATATGGTTCTACTGCGACAAAGAGTTCAATCATAACACCGGATTCGGTTCATCCTCGATGTAAGACAGTCACGAAGAACTTTTTTTCGACTAAGAAGGAGGCATGGTCGCAATTCGTACTCGGGCCTTTTCCGTTAAAGAAAAATATCAAAATGCTATACAGCATACGAAGCCAGCGCCTCTACTACTTTCGTCAGAGCACAGGGATTGCTGCCAAAGTCAGCCGCTGCACCACTTCGCCTTTCCTTATGTGCTCTTTTAACAAACGGCGAGGCTATTGCTACTCAAATGCCATGCAGTGGCGAATTCTATAGTGATATGTTACATGGAGCAATTACCTAGGATTTCGTTGTATGCGGAACTGCAAAGCAGTCACCAACGGGGGTGGGGTGGGGGGGGGGGGGGAGAGATAAGAAATGCCGAAGGTAAAAAGGAGACGGGCCATTAATGATATGGCATAAATGACAAAGGCTGATATATTTGCGCCGAATCAGGGATGGAGACTGGTTCACTACAATGTGTCGGTAGGCCCAAACGCAAGCGATTAACGCCTGGTGCTGGAGATTTTCTTGTTGCGCAGGCTGCTTTTACACTACTTACAAGAATAGAGGCGTGTGGCTTATTCAAGGATAATGTAGACTTTATGTATGGACAATTTGATGCTGGGGTCAAATTTTCACCAAACGTTTTGGCACACGAGCGCAACAGAAGCCCGTTTGGCAATGCGTTGCGACGTGCATCCCTAGTCATATTGTCCCTTATCCTCAAACCGACAACGGTAGTACTGTAAATACGTTGAATTAGTGACCATTAAGACAAAGAGAAACTGATTCTGTAAGAGACATTTTCTTGCTAACAATCATTATACAGCTTTAGACGCGTTAAAACTAACCCTCCACTGCGCCGTCCAGTCTGCAATCGTTTTGAAGATCATTCACAGTTGACAGTTCACGAATTAAGTAAATAATATGCAGTTCTCGTGTAGCGCTTTATCCTCGAACGAGCTCAAAGCGCTTTACATATTATTACCCCTGTACACACCAACACCTTCTCAACGGAGCATACAACCCGAATACACACTACAAGGCCCCGCGGGTGATCAATGTACAATAGCTTTCTCTGTGTATTCCCAGGTTCTCATTTTACGGCTGAGTGAACCGGAGCCCATTTCCGGTACAAATCTTGCCCAGGGACTTTTGGTACTGAAGACTAAGCGTACGGCGGGACTCGAACCCACGATCTCGTGATTGAGAGTCCAGTGCCTTAACCACTGGGCCAACAGGCCTCCCTGTAAAGTAGTAATAAATGAGGTGTCATCTGCAAATGGCGAATGATCACTAAATAAATCATCTACCATATTATGAGAAAATTTCAAAAACACCAGCGGCCCTAGAAATTACCCCTGGAGCACACCTGCAGTTATGTGACGCCACGCCGCCTAGAACATAACAAGCCGCAGTGATAGGCCTTATCAAAGGCCTTCGTAATATCCAGAAATACACATGTACTGCAGCGTTACCATCCCCTAACGGCTTGTAAATTCTGTGGGTTAAACCGAGCAGCTTATTAAGAGTCGAATCATTCTTTTTAAATTCAGAATTCGTCTGTGTAAGAAATCCATTAACTTCACAGTATTCATATATAATTCATTATTTATTATACCCTTCATTACCTTTCCTAAACACAATAGAGGGCGAAATTGGTCGATGGTTTTCCTTAATACGAATTTCTATTTGCACATGCTTCGCAAAGTGTGTGCGGCATGACGACTTTATTTCTTTCGGTATCTGTGCAACTTGGCTATTTTTTAATGTTTGCATGTAGGTTTTACCTGTCTGTGAAAAAAGGGAATTTCAATCTATCCGATTGTCTCTTTGCAGCTAAATGTCTTTTATAACTATTGAAATATATTGGTTCATATAGGTTCACTTGCAGTTATCAATGGTGAGACTGTCTGTAGTAGTTTTGAATACAAATTGAATGTTGAGTGATTTGAAAGGTAGTAGCAGCAGCAGCAGCAGCAGCAGTAGCAGCAGCAGCAGCAGCAGCAGTAGTAGTAGTAGTAGTAGTAGTAGTAGTAATAGTAGTAGTAGTAGTAGTAGTAGTAGTAGTAGTAGTAGTATTCAAACCAATTGGCGAGCAAAGCTCAGTTTCAACTTGACATGACTATATATTTTGCACATATCTTACAATATACATCCTGCTAAAATCCTTGAAATATATATCCTACTGAAAACCGGATACATATGGTACCCTAAGAACAGTTTCACATTTGGGTAGAATGACTTTGTGTTCTTTATTTTATAATGCAGAGTCAGTCTTTTGGTATTGTGCAAAAGCATCGAATATGAATTTGGAAAGTGTGTGGTGAGCTTCTCTGCTCAAAAGCCTTGAATTGAGCTGAAACCTAACAGGCATTGGTCTAGTAATGATTTCGTCGGTTCCTATGAACAATGACACAACCTAAATCTTTTGTTATGGGCGCATAATTTACATTGATAGGCTGCCCTTACTGAACTTTCGTGTTATACTTGTATTACGTTAGCACACTGATTTGCCCCTTAAATTCTCAGAACCGGATTGTTTTGACAAATGTACTTGGTGTACCGCGAATGTATCGACCTTCATTTAACATAGTGTTATGGGCACATGGTTTGCATTTGTTGTTTTTCCCTGTGTGGCCAGTATACAGCATTGATGTGTGCCTAGATCGGGT
>JAAUYG010150253.1_pt1 | contig 25117 bp, 17 predicted proteins | sample 7278091 | NCBI WGS metagenome assembly JAAUYG01 (sample SAMN14350201, study PRJNA611818) | marine sediment metagenome | isolation source: surface marine sediment (0.6m) | place: French Polynesia: Moorea | collected 2018-08 | reverse complement strand
TGAGATAATGCCGCCCACCCCTAACCCGATATAAGACTTATCACGCCTCGTTGCACTCGGCGTGATAAGTCTTATATCGGGCGGGGTGAGCGTACATTATCTTCCACATAAATATGCGTACATAAAGAACCTGTCCTACAGCAGCGAGAGAAGGCATCATACCAACATCTATGAATCATCAACAAGGAAGTTCATGCATTAATCAACGGAAAAGGAGCCTCATAATAGTGTGCCCCCTCACAACATGCATGACTGTCCCTTTTCCGTCAATGCGCCGGCGTTGCTGTTACATCGCTTCTCCTACAGCAGCGAGAGAACCGTGAAATCATGCCACCATTCATGCCCCACTAAAGAAAGCCGTGCATTAACGGAAAAGGAGCACCATCATATGCATCCCCTTCATAATATGCAAGTCCCTTTTAAGTTAATGCGCCAGAATAGCTATTGCCACTCACTCCCATATCAGCAACGTAAAATATCATAAAAGCATTAATAACTTAGTTTTTCCGCCTATATACCCCCCATCCACCTATACCTCAACATCAATACCATCTATACCTTTTTCCACTGTAAAAACCCTCCTCCTCGTTTTTCAGTTAACATTTTCAAATGTGTAACATGCTTTGCATTTGGAAGATGCCTGTGGAAATAGCCCCCACCGGCGGCTATGTGGCGATCATGCCCGAAGGGACCTAGTTTGTGCACTGCTCCAGTGGCAACAGAACAGACCTGGTGGGTTACAGATGGAGACAACGCTAACACACTGCAGAGACCACCTGACCAATTACAGGTAAGGACCAGATTTCACCAGTCACATGTATGTATCACGTAGCTGATCTCAAGGGCACAGCTGTGCCTGCATACACGAAAAAAAATACAGGTCTAAAAGCAGAACCACCGGCCCAACGTGGTATCTCCTTGTCCGCGAAACCATGCAGGTGCGTACGTGTTGCAATTACATATGGTGTACTTAGGAAAGGTTTCGGGCCATATCTACAGCCATGCCAATTGCATTTGAACGCCGGTGCCAAGGGAAATCTTTCACTGGCGAAGTGCGACTCGATTTGTGAAAACCTGCTGCTATTCGACTGGCAGCTGTACGACCAGGCTCGGATCAGATAGCGGGTGTAGGACCTCCATTACCATAATGTTCGCAAATGACTGCCTCTTGTGCCCAACACATTATGCGGCACTTTTCACTTTCCCCCAGAAGTATTCTCGCACACTTATGCCAAGCCCCCCGAACTCTGCCAAGCTGGCTTTTTCCTCCATCGTTTCTTGTTTTCTGCTGTTTCGCTGCCCCTGTTGCTGTACTCCTGCTTCTAATATCGCCGGCCTGGGTGTAAGTGCTACAGGACGCATTCACGATCTCCTTGATGTGGAGCAAATGGAATTGAACAAATACAACCACATGTCTTTCCCAAACCGCTACCAGACGGCCAAAGTCCGCAGCGCCCCGAGAAAGCCGACGGGGCTTTGGCGGTGGCCAAACAAGAAGTGGGGCAACCGTTTTTTATTCCTAACTGATTACAGGTCCTAATTTTCTCTCATTTCTCATTACGCCAGCTCGCAGACTGCTGTTCTCGAGGTAAGACATCAATGTCGATGCGATCTGATTGCAGCTTTCATGTTCAATCACGTTTGCCTCTCCCGCCCCTACTCCCTGCTGCCAATTGTCTCGCAGACGCAGAAAACAGAAACCGTTTCTACAGAGGAAAAACCTTTTGGATTGCACCATGGTGCTAAAATGCCCAAGGATGTGGAATTAAAAGTATGCAAGGGTCTCCATTGTCACTTTTTTGTGTATAGGTTTCTATGGTTTTTGCTTTATATGACATCATGTCTAGCGCAACTTCCAGATAGACCATGGCTTCCAGCGCATTGGTTGCATTGTCTTGAGTCGCCCCTCCCTCCTCCAGGCTGGCAGGGCCGGTCGGAGCTGCGGCAGCAGCCACAGGCTGTTACCAGCATCAGCAGCCGCAGTCAGAGACCTGCAAGGGAAACTGCAGCGTGAGAATCAATTCCGCAGCCAAACCGTGCGCTTGTGGGAGGAGGCCGAGCCGGTGCTGCGTGTCGGCAGCAGGAAATACCTGAGGCGGTTCCACCAGAGGAGTTCCTTTCATTTAGAGTGCCGATTCCACAGGTGATAAAGTGCTGGGCAACCCCCGTTCCTGGAAGCCGAACCCGGCCTTTCCCCATTGGTAGACAATGACCCGTGTAAAGAGAGACGCCGTTTGAGGAGCATCCTGCAGCACCAATGGCTAACGTCTGCCAAAAAGTAGTCAAGCCAAAAAGGGCAAAAAAGTAAAGAACCTGATGTGATTTGATGAATGGGATGAGGCCAAAATGCAGCCTTCTTCAATGGGAGCGGAGGTTTCTTTATTGGATTAGTCTGTACGTTCAGTCGCTGTCCGTGGAATATCTCCCTTTCTGTGTCAATCCTACCATGCTTCTGCGGTACCTCGCTCTGCTCGTCAGGTAAGTTGAAAGGCTGTAATGGCGTGCACTTTAGAGGTGACGCTGATGTTAATGCCATAAAGTCGCTTCGACAAAGTGATTCTGGCTGCGCGGGTCGTCTGTTATACTGCGAGGTTGACAGACGATGTTTTTTTTCCGTTCTCTTTAATACTCTCCGGTTACCGTCACGTTAGATAATGGACTGGTAAAGAACGTTATGGCAGTGTCTCCAAAAATAGGAAGCATGTGGTTCATTCTCTGCCTACGTAACCCATTATCATTTAGGGTCCACTGCCTCAATGTTTCCTGAAATGTATATTTAAAAAGTGTGTTCCTTTTCCGATTTTGCACTCTTTCACACTTTGCCATCTTTCATTTTACGCCTACTTTCTTTTGCACCCTACGCTTTTAGAGGGATTGAGGTGGGTAGGTGGGTGGACGGGTGGGGTCACACGTTCATAAGCACTTCCCAGCTAAATGGGACAGTTTTATGAACACAGGGATTCACGGTGTCGGAAACTCGCGGAAATTTACTGTTTTGTGAAAGGCTTCAACCAAAACAATGTCAAGAGTGCATAATGCACGTACTTGCCGTAAGCAGCAGAACTGGTGTGAAAAAAATTGGCGGCCCGAGAGGCTGTTTAATCGCTGATGTAAACCTCTTTGAAATAAAATCTTCCACGCCCGCAGATATGAAAACCGCGGATATGCGTACAACTCTGTCCCATGCCTTCTGGCTCTCAGGAAAGACGGCGAAAACGCCGTGTGAAAGAATTTAAAATGTTCCATCGTGTTTTTATAGGTTCTACGAACTGCGGAACTGGGCAATATGCAAGTCTTCTTAAAGCAATTCCTCTTCAAATATGACTCAGACAACAAAGATAGGCAGAGCAGCACTTCGCGTTTTCCCAGCCAGACATTAGAACGCCTCTATGGCAGAGACAATATTTTTATAGGTTTTTTATAGGCGAATGACAGAAACGCCTTCGGCTAATCAGGCTTCATTTGCATATCTCAAACGGCCTAGCATAGGCGCATAATCATTTCGAGACAATTTCTATGCCAGACAATTTTTTGTTCCTTTCCTTTTCGTCGGAGACCGATACTGTTGCCTATCAACGCTGTCGTACTGGATACGCGCTACAGAGTAAATGCCAAACAGCCAAATCATTTTAGCGAGATGAAGAAATCTTAGCGAGTAATGGCCCGCTTTTCATGGGCCGTGGCCCGTCCACGAAGCTGCAGCTAATCGCGATAACAATAGATAGAGACTTCCAAATCCGGCTTATTGTGCCCTGCTTAGGGAGAACCGCAAACAGAGCGAAGAGAATGATTAATTCAGGCACACAGTGTAGAGTGTCATTGATTGCCAGCATGGTGAGAGGCTATTTCCATAATCCAATACCGGCCCATATTTCGTACCCATTGTCACCGGATTTCTTTCCCTGTATGGTTGTCGACAAACACAGTGCCAGTCTCTGTCAGATGTCCTTTTGCTGACGATTTGCCCGTGCCATGCCACCCCGCCCGTGTTCTGACGCGGAGTTTCCATTCAGGATGGAGGGGAACGGATTCAGCTATTATGAGACACAGTAATCCACGTCTGTCCCAGAGACCGGTCTGTAGAAGGGTTTATTCACGTCCGATGCCTTTTGATGGAGTGGCGTTTCTCAGCACTCATCTGTGACACAGAGGAATCAACTGAACCGCCATACCTGCATTACTGGCACATACTACATTGCGCCACTCTTTGTGGCATTTGCGTACAGTTCCAGCCATAAGAGTCTTACATGGTATATCGTGGATAATCAGTAATATAGTTCGTTTGTTCAAGAGGAAGAAAAAAAAAGCGATAGCAAAAAATGTCCACCGTGTGATATACATGTACATATATCACCGGTCACTGTACGGAAGGGTGTGATCAATTCAGCCGTAATAACGTATTTACTATCGGTTCTGTGCGTCGCAGCCGCAAGGGCTACGCCACTGCTTTTCGCGTGTATAAGAGATGGGGTGCTGAGCAAGGCGTAATTCGAAGTTTTGACTTCCCGCTGCCTTCTCGCGCAGACAAGCTTCTGTCGAAGTATTTTTTTTCTATACCGTTACCTCCGTGCAATTCTGTGTAGCAACAATCCAGATTGCAAATAATTTATGATCGTTTGTGGTACATAAGAGCACAATCGTAGTTTCAGCTACGCTTTGGCTGCCATTCCTTATCGTTATCCAGATCGAAGTGTCTTTTTGTGTATTAAGTAGTGACACAGATGACAGATTTTGGAGGGATTTTCTCCTTTGTTTTGGTCTCTCGGTCGAGCTATATTTAACACAAGGCCATTACTCAATTATACGCACCTCCACCCCTCCACCTCCCAATGCCGGAGAAAGTCACAAGTCAAGTCTCTCGCCCACGTCTGAGACTTGCCGCCACAGCATGGCCACTATTATGCATCTAATAATGCAATTTGATCTCATCACGCCATGCAAAAACGGGAAAGCTTTGTGCAGGGCAAATAGTCTGCTACCCCACGTTACACCGCCTTAAAATTTTCTGTCACGGTGAAACACACTTGTGTTTTTAAGCACTTTGGCAAGATTTCGTACTTATAAATGTTTCCCACGGGTGTGAAATGAGAACTCGAGCTCATGAATATGCTCGTCTGGTTGCCAACGAATCGTAACATGTACTTTAGTCCCACTACTCTACGTGTCTAATATTGCAATTTCTATAAATTTACTATAAGGATAGCCTTTTACTAAGCAGGCACCAAATAGTGATGTTCACATCCCCCTGGACGAAAAATCCATGTTCCTGAATGTAGGCCTCAATGCCTGTAAGCAAATGTAAGTGTCCTAAACAGGATGTCTGATCCGACCACACATATACATACATGTATTTTTCTAACTTGGAACATTCTGTGATCAGAAGCATCTTCAATATCTTACAAAGACAACCACTTTTTACTTTTTCAGTTCGAATTGCATGGCTTTTATGTATTGACGTTATGCCATCGAAATCTTGTAAAGTGGCATTATGGCTTTATGGGGATACATATTGGACCTAAACCTTGGCGAGGCCCTACTCACTGCCATAATTGTTCTCCCCCAAAATTCAATTTCCATACGTCTGGGGGTAAGTGGCTGACTATTACTGGGGACCATTGATTGGACTTCTCCCTGCACCATCTGCCAGAGTCGGTGGCACATTGGGTCAGGTATCCACAGGAGCCTGCCGGTATGAATATCTTCATTTGCCAGACCCCATGGGAGTGCTGGCAATCCAGTGTGATTGATCCGAGGAACTCCGCCGGGGGTCCTATGTCCTGTTAGCGAATTGCCAGCCCTAAAGATAATAATCTCGGGCGTTGTTAACGTACAATTGATCAGCCGCAGGAGCTGCTCATCCCTTCGCAGGGACCCGATACATATCTGATGTTCGATACATCTGCCCTCATCATCGGGCTGATCCACTGGCGGCATTACTATACATTGTGTCTGTCAAGCTGCCACGCCGCGCCACAGCGAGGGCTGCTATCTGACGCTGATGTCTTGATTCCTTGCCGCTCCCTTCCATTATGAAAATAGCCAGCCTGACAGCAGTATTATAGACCCCCATAGCTAGAATTTAGTACGCCGCACCCTACCCGAGTATGGGCATTAAGGGCTGGCCCATTACAGCCAAATCGGATGTGGAGCGGAGCTGACAACCCCACTGATGTAGAGTGGCGACCAGAGAAAACCGATTTTCTATAATCACTCGGGTGCTGTTGTCTACCATGGCAATTACTAGTGCCTCATAGAAGGCGTCCCTGACATACGCCAGCCGCAGCAGCTGCACAGAGTTGTGCTGGCCCTCCTTCCACAGACCCGTGGCATTCCCACGCCATTGAGACGTCGCCGCTGGCACTGCAGCGCAGCATTCCAGCAGAGTAGCTCTGAGTAGCTCAGGCGAGGACACGGCATGCTAGACAGCTGCAGGCCAGCCACTGGCCGGAAAAGTAAATGCCTGTCCAGTAAACGCCCCCCAGGCCAACATTACCCATTGTCACGGCCGACTGTCGGCCATTTGTCATCCATCCCAGGTGCGAGGCAGATACCGCTATCCAATATACAGAGAGAAATCTCGGATAATGACACTGCGTGGCATACACTGCTACATGTACATACATGTATGCACCCAAGATTTGTCATTATTTATCCCCCAAGGTTAGGTGATGGCGCCAGGCGACGAGCCACATCACGTTCGGGTCGTTCTGCATGTAATCCAAATAATTGGAGTGGTAGAACTGTTTGTTACAGTATCAGATTAACACGGCAGCTGTTCTGGTTCCCCGAGACGGCGCACCCACTAGCAGACTTCTGAGGGTCACTCGTTCACTCTTCTGGCCATTTGGCCCGGTCAAGTGGGGGTATTCTGGGCACGGAGGTAATGCCGGATCTCCGGCAACGATATCTGCTGCCAGTTGGATCATTGACTGCTCGGTTACATTCCGTGAGGTCAGTAATTCATTGCGACCACAGGTGAGGCCTTCCACTGGGTCATTTTGCTCAGCTGTTAGACTGGCTGGCTGGCTGGCTGGGCAGCCAGTCTAACAGCCCATTCCCCTTCTCCCTACCTACGTCGTACGCCTGGTAGTAGGATTAGATAGAGAATAATGGTGGAAAAAGTGACAATGCATGTGCGATCGAAGTCTCTGTCAGAACTGGACAAAATGATAGACCAGTGATAGTCTTCATAGCCCAGAGTAAGCAAAATAAAAACGCAGATTACTAGTTACCGGCCTGTGGAATTCTAAGAACAATCTGAGGAGAACAGTTTATGTTGCAAAAACAAACTAAATCAGGAACGACTGGAGAATTCAATTGAATTTCTCTCAAAAATATCTCTCCTATTACAGTTTTTTTTTTTTGGCTAACGCACATTTGAGGTAATTGCCAATACGTGTTGCTGATATCACTAAACTGCAAAGGTCATAAATTGTGAAATTGTTTACAGGAACGACTGGAATAAGAAAATGCACAAATCAAGAACATGTAGAAATGAACAGGTACACGTACACTTGCATGCCATTTAAACACACACTTTCATGCCATTTGAGCACACACTTTCATGCCATTTCTCCTTTAACTGCATGGGTGGTACGTAAAGCGTTCTTTCACTGACGTTGCATGCATTAATCCAGAGCCATATTTTGGTGGCATCTGAATCTGTATGAGCACTCACAGTTATATGTAACAAAGGAAGAACTAAAGAAAGAAAGTATTTAAGAAAGAAAGAAAGAAAGAAGAAAGAAAGAAAGGGGAGAAAGGAGAATAAAGGGAAGAAAAGGAGAGCAAGATGAGATAAAGGAAAACAGAAACAAACAAAGAAAGAATTAAAGAAAAGAGAAAGCATTCAAATAAACTTTATTGATAACCACGTGAGAGATATAATACTCTTTCCAATGACAATCTCACTCACATGTTCACCCAATTACCGTTTCCATTATTGTAATCTGGTAACAACAGAATTTACCCCATCGATCACGACATCTGGGGATATTACGTATTCATGTTGCGATAGAAGTGCAATAATCAGTGATTGTGTGTTAAACCCAGCAGCAGGCACTCAGTCTGATCTGGCCGAGTGTGGGCCAGGGCCTCAGGTCTCATTACATCCGGCCGGATGGCGAGGGGACTGCCGGCGGGCTGAGTGGGTCCCCAGACAAGAACGAGAGGCCAACATCTCATAACTGCTCGAGATAATTCAACCATAAAAACCTTGTCTCCCACCGCACTACATTGTGAGCTATGAAATCCAATCCGTCCAGCAACTTCCATTTGTCGTGGCACATTCTCAAACAGTTCAAGAAATCGGAGTCCTGCTTCTCGAAGGGGAAAGTCCGCTGACTGTTTGTCCAGGACTGCAGCCTTGTGGGTCTGCTGCTGTACTTCCTGAGGCGGAGAGAAGAACGCGGGCATGACATAAGCGCTCCATAACAGCCAAATCAACAGTTGATAAGCCGGGCAATCAAGAGACAAGTTCACTCGAAGGACAACTGCCTAGGGCACTGGCAAATGACGTTCTGGATAGAGACTTCGAGGGAACGGGAGTCAGGGGAACCATCAGACGACATGTTTAGAGAGACTGGCTAACGAGATTCAAGCATGCCTCGGCGTTAGGCATGCCCTTTCGTATCGTGTTAGTGTGTTTATGGAAATCAGTGATTTATGTTAATAGTATTTATTTCTCAATAACAAGTTGTGATTTCTTTGATTCCATGCGACATGGGATTCGCAATGGCATCCGGACCCCGTTTTAATGCAGCACAAGTCTCAATTTAGCTGCAGCAGTACATCGCTGTTTGCCCAACTGATCTGTCTCTTTGAGAATAACACCTTTAATTGGAGGGAACAGTTTCTTTAAAACTCTATTATGGGCTGGGAAGCTTTAACTGTTCCAATCATAAATTACTCTTTTAAAATAATTACCCGGGTTGTCGACAACAACCTATTTTTATATTTTGGATTTGTTGGTCCAATGGTTTGTGAATCGTTACACTTTCGTGAGTTCTCAATTGGTTCAGCTCAACTTGATTGGAGTTGTACTTATATATTGTTCGAACAAATGTCCTTTGCCGAATACGGCTACTGCAGCTGGATTATTATTTCACATTCTACGAATCAGAAGCAGCTCGTTTTCTTTTTTACATTCCTCGAAAGAGAAGTCCATTTGTTCCATTCCACATCAATGTGTGCACTGTCCCAGAAGTAGAACGTACCGGGAAGCCTCGATGTTGACCCCCTAACAATGCCTCTCTGCGACATTCCCGGACACTGGTAACGTGGAGGACCTCCTTATCCCAAAAATGACGACAGTCTGGTGGAGAAAGGCCAGCCCTATCCATTACTCCTCTAGACAGATGTTACACGTCATTCTCCCGTCACCGCCCGCGTACGGCATTGGCATTAACCATTGCCCCAGCCTGCCGTCCCTTTGCTAACCCCGCCAGCTCCCTATTTACATTCCAGTGCTTTGTATACACACCGATTTCCCGAAGGCCAGACAGTTTAGGAATACAGTTTACACAACACTTAAGACGACCACTTGCAAGTTGAGCCAGCTTAGAGTCTTAAAGGGGGGAAAAAGACGCGTCATCATTAAAAACAAGACGGGGGACGTGATTTTTATTGAAAAATGTTAAAATCCCACCTTGCCACCTAAAGTGCCACAAATTGCTGCAATAACTCTGTAGCAGCACCCAGGAAGAACACATACATTTTGCCAAGAGAGTAGAGACTTCTTTCAAGGCAGCCATTGTTTCTGGTCTTCCCCCGCTTCCGGAAGATGATGCCTACTAATGGAACACTGATGTCCCTGATTAAGGTTGGTTACGGGGCCCGTCTCTCCCATACTGGGCAGGCTGAAGAATAGCTGCCGTTCCTGTGGCTAAAACCCGTACTTATCCCACATTTCAGTCTTGTTAGGCCTGGCTTTCTCCGATAAATACTAGTTTTGCCCTTTAACGGACCTTCTTCGTTGCCACAGTTGCCTACGACCGGCGTAGGATTGGATTGAAATGGCGCGTGTGTGTTGGGGTGGGTGTGGTGGGGGTGGGGTATTTATGGCGTTTTAAGGCAGTGATACAACTCCTCTGTTTTGTCGCGTGAATGACATTATGAGCAGTCCGAATTTTAGGACACTTGACACACGCGGATTCTGACCATAGTGTTGCATGTGACCATGGGAATGATTCATACATAACATACTTATGGCTATGTAATTTACACTAAATTCAAGTTTTACACTTATATACTTTATATATCTTGCTACCCGTAAATGCTACAAAAATTAGTTATACCCCCTTATTCAGATCAGAGGCCCAGACGTTTTATGGATATAAAGAGAAGAATATTACTTAGAATTGAAAGGAAATCGTTTGTCCCAATTTACTTCAAATGTAACTAATACTGCTATAGCATTTACGTTAATATCACTGGACTAGATATAGCTGTTTCCGTACTTTGATGATCGACAGACAACCGCCAGACATTGGGCACGGACATTTCAGGGCGCAGACTTTGAATTGTATCTTGAAGACTCTTGCTTTATAAGGCTGTGTTGCAGTGTATATTTCCAGCCTCCCCTATAATTTGAACGAAACAGGAATTTTCCTAACTTAAAGGCGAGAATAACAGAAACATTAGCACGATTAGCTGAAATCAATAATGTTCAAGGAAAGCACTGAATAATGTATGACATGCAAAACGATGCGCTGGAGTCGAAACGACAAAAGCTGAGAGCACGGCTCCTTCTGCTTTATCCAAACTCCGCTGCCAGATCTCGTATTGCACGTACTAGGCTGTTGTGACCTTGACTTTATCTGTCTTTTCTCCATGTCAGTGACAATGAGGCCCGTGTCAACCTGTGGGGGGCAGGTGCCGTCTTGGGATTAGAATGATTATTCGCGGTCAGATAGGAGGCTAAATGCCGTGGACCTCACAGAATCTCCTGTCGTGTGGCGGTAGGCGCAGAAAAAATTCCGGAGCCCCGTACTCTAGCCGCCAGTCTATTAATCATTACAGATATCAGGGGCCGATGAATGGCTGCAGCAAGACATTGATGCATCAGTCCCCGCCAACACATGAAAGCCAGGGAAGGATTAACGAACTCGTTTCCATCCATCACTGTACGCAGCAGGGTTATGTATCTGTGCGTACTTTTTCTGTGGCAGTGATTAAGTAGATGAGCCGACCTGAAAGAAAACAGAACCACAAACAAATAATTACAGTCGACTGGGATTTAAAGACGTCGTCTGTGAGATTTTGCTAATTAAGTGTAGGACTATGTTAGCCAATGACAGTGATGAGCTGCATGTTGTACATATAGATATCCACTGCTGCATTGTTGTTTTCTTATTGGTCAACCCCAGTGGCAGTGCCATGTATTAAGATGCAATTTCTTTGTTTCTTTTTTCCTCACCATAGGAAAGATTTAGCCAGCAATGCGGAATATCAATTTATAGACAGCATATAAAAGTATTAATTCGGTTGACAGATAAAAACCTTAGCTTTATAGCGGATTAAATCCAGACATAGACAAAGACTTCACACACAGGGTTACAACAGGCGCAAAGGATCCGAGGCAGCTTGGGCCACTGCTCTTCATACTCAATTGTTTTCAGCAGTTACGTGACAAGGTGAGTATCACCGTATGACGTCACCTTACGGGGACGGTCCTACACTGTCCTCCCTCCATCCCACCTTGGCTTTGGGCCTTCATAATGGGCTATCTACTACTTTGGTTCGATTAATTCTTCCACATTTCCAAGACAAATTGTCGAGGTCATACAGTACGGAAGAAAACCATTGGCTCGGAGATACAAAATGACATAATGATTACAAACACTTTGAAGACTATAGGGTTATCATGATTATGCATTGGTTTACGAATATTTGGCATGCAATTTAAATTAAGAGAGAAAACTTTAAGGTGGCATGAACACCCTCATGCTCAAGATGAAGAAGAAGAAAGAGAAACGGCAACGTAATTCAAAGTGTCGCAAACGAAATCTGGGTAAACAGCGAATGTCGTTGGTTTTGTTGGTAATTGAGTCTGCCATTTGACAAAAAAATGTGCTCTGACGACCCTTTGGTATAATTTGTGATATATTCGCCAGCCTTCTTCAATGTCTACGACTTGTCATTAAAAATAAGGCGAATACACTCTTGCAAGCAAATGTGTTCAATTTGCGGAACTTGATAGGCTGTGGAGTTCCCTAAGTCGGAATGGCCACGTCGTGGGAGCTCTCGGCTTCCCGTGCCTCTTCCAAACAAATCAATCCCTTGATTTCCCTTGATTCGTGGATGGCCAGATCTAGACCAAGTTTGATTCTACTTAGTATCTGGTTATGGTTTCTTAGCTGGGATATGTTTACTGGGGCCCCCAAGTTGAACAGAGTATATTTTTCGAAGATTTCCTGCACCACCAGAAGATGCCCTTTGTCGCTGGGTCGATTGCTGGATCATCGGTCAGAAATAATCGCTCCTCGTGCTTCCAAGTTTTATCATCACGTCCTTTTTACCTGGAGCAATTAGAAGATCCATGGCGCTGCTTAGCATTCGTTTTCTGACTACGATTTCTATAATTAGGTTCGTTTCTTCCACGCCGTTTGGCACAGATATGTAAACGACGAAAAAAATGTGGGTTTGATGTGTCGGAGTGGAACTCCATGCGTGAGGAGTGATGGGCAAAGCAGTTCTCCTCAATATAAAGGTTAGTTGATGGAAGTGCCATAACAGAGCGTAAATTACGGGTGTTTGGAGTTCCGCGCATGCAGGTGTGAACAAAATGTATGAGCACATCCATAATAGTATCCCATCTCTCTTGCTTGTGTTTGTTTTGTTAGTTACAAATCCATTGGTGGTGCTAATCTAGCGTGAAAAAAAATCCTGTTGTTATTTTGTCCTGGCTTTGGGACAGGAATCGCAGCCAATCTTTGCATTGACCTGCACTCGATGACACCTCGGCTTGTCGGAATGCTTACATCGGCTTACATCTAGGAGATACACGAAAACGATTCTGCTTAAAATACGATGCCTGGCAGAATATAAAACACACTGAAGATAAGCCCGGAACTCTACAGATCCGCTTGGCGCAGTGACTAACCCTGGCAGAATACTAGTATACGGGTGCTAGCCGTATCTTTCTGCTTGGAACACCTAAGGGAAAGAAGCACTAGTTGTGACGTCAGAGCAGGAACTCCCGTCAACTTTTTCAGTTTGCCCAGTTGTGCCTTGTCTGTGATCTTTACATAATATCTCCCCTACCTACGACGCTATGGACATGTTCAGTTTTGTCACAGTTACATCTTTCAGCTTTTGAAGATAGAGTACCCTGCTGTGCAAATGGAGCAAAGTTAACAGCGAATGAACATAGCATAAATCTGTTCAGGTCCGTTCGTCAGAAGAATCAAACTACTGCTATAAGATTCCACAAAAGTGACGATTTGTTAATGCTTTCCTCGCCTTAGAAATAATACGGTTACATGTCCATCAGTTAATAAAGTTCCCCCTTTTCCTCCCGTATGATCCTTGGATAAAGTGGCAATTACCGTCCATGGTCTCATACATTGTCGTTCGACGTCGGAGCCAAGAAGTAATCTGAAGCAATTTCCTCGCCCAATCAAAGCAACCTGTCAGGGTTGGGGTAAATGAGAATGACCTACCTGAATCAGACCGGATGGCCTAGGTGGACGGTGATAGATTATCTGCCCCCGTTTCGTCGGCAAGGGACGGAAGCAATCAAATAGCTACACGAAACAGGCTATAAGCCTGCCCATTTAATCGCTTGACAGGTGCACTATGTCCGGGACACTGCGGACTGCCACAAGCTTTAAAGGTATATTCTGCCCACAGGTACAGTGCCATTACATACAGATTTATTAGCACTTAGGTGCGGTATACATAAAGTCCACTTACATGGCAAAAAGCGACACCTGTCATGGAGTCTAACGACGAAGTCTTTTGACAAAGTCATGTTCATTCGAATTTGTTTAGTTGATTGACGGCAGCAAAATATATGTCGGAATGGGTTTAAATTTATTTCTTTTAAGGATACTCCAAAATCCAAATATAACCAGATCACATAGGATACAAGATTTTATAATGCAATATACATAAGGCAATTATGCTGCTTATGGCCAAAATAGTGTTTCGCATACAAAAAAGGGGAACAAATATTTCGATCCACTCGCAGATATTCGAAGGTGACAGATTGATTTGGTTTTTACTTTGGTATGGGGAGGGGGGGGGGGCGTAAATATGTAATACCCTCACTCTTGTCGCCTTCGGTGTCAGATGATCGTGTCGGTTCTAATGGAATTGCGACATTTGCATAGATCCCTCTGTTCGGTTGGTGATGGATCAGTGGTGGCACCAATAACGGCGAACGTCGTGGCAGCCATTGTTGTTACATGTCGCAGAGCAATCAGTAAATCTGCATGTTGGCCATCTTCGTAGGCTTGGGAGAAGAAATGCAGGGCATCTCTTCTGGAACCGACCTGTTCTACCCCCCACCCCCACCCAACCCCAACCCACCCTTCATGTATTGTGCGGGACAAGTCAATGTCTGGTGTGCCATTGTGGACCAAGATGATTGATAATAACGCATTGTAATGGCAATATTCACACACGCGACAGGCGTAGCATATAGACCTAAATCACACGAAGCTGCCACATATTACAAACGTTGTTGCCAAACAGAAGAACTTTTTCAAAAATTCAAATTAATGTATCGAACTCCGAGTTTGTGTACACGCGTGTCACCAAACAACCAATACTTTCCCGTAGAAGGTGATTTCTTGGATGCTTCGGAATGTACAAGTGTACATTTTTTTAACTGACCGCGAATAGTGGGTTTATTTCGCTGCCTTAGATCGATATTGACATCGATGAAGCCATCGTAATGTGATCAAATAGGCCCTTTCTTCAGCAAAACGGTTCTGTGGTAAAGCACAGAGAGAGAGAGAGAGAGAGAGAGAGAGCGTACTTTCACACACAGAGGAAACACTACAGGTCAGGCCAAAGTCATGTGGGGATCTGTGACTGCGACAGGGGACTCCCATGGGGGACATGCTGCCTGTTCCATAAGGTTTAATATCCGTCATGAAGGGGTTAAAAGTACATATCCTCCCACATGGCAACTAACTATTAGTGTTATGTTCTAATTGTCCCAAAACGTACATAGAACATTTTCCATGATCTAAACGTGAGTTTATTGCATAGGTCTGTAGGTATAGAGAACAAATATAGTCGAGTGAAATTCATTCCTACACAGATGGTTCTCCTTTTCCGTTAGTACCACTTACGCCCTTCCAGCTGTCGAAGTCCCGGCTATATTTTTTGCACATAGACTGCATGGAATTGAGAGTGGTTGTTAGTTAATTTCGACCAGTTCTTAAATACCGCAGCATTTTCCTGTCATCCGTGAATACGGGGCCATTTGCCGGGTCGTTTGTAGCCAGGCAGCGGTGCAAATTGCCCACATAATCATCCTCTCTTGGTGTGAAGCAATCGAGCCTATCACGGCCTCGTGGTAATGAGTCGCTCTCAGTGATGCCTTAGAAAAAGTACTTCAAGGGTAGAGGAAAAAAAATTATATTTTACGCAGGACAAATAATGCGTAATGATTGTATATGTTTAGGAATATAAATACACCTGTTGTGAATCGGCTATTTGCTTCTGTAAAGCTACGGGTTCATTTCGGATATACAGTGAAACCAGTATTTAAGACCACCTGAGAAATAGGGACAACCTGGGAATTAAGGAAGGCTACTTCAGTCCCTATATAGGCCTATTACATAGAAATAGACCTGAAAAATAAGACCACCCCAGAATTCAGGACAGTTTTTGACAGTCCCTGTGGTGTCCCTAATTCCCAGGTTCCACTGTACACTATCGATCAAGATGGTTGTCATATACATACACAATTCAATTTGGTGTTTTTAATTTTCTTAAACTCTCTCAATGAAAATTCGTCTGAGTAGCGCAACATTTAAAAACGCTATTTGTGAGTACTTATAATTAACCGCAATAGACTTATTTGACTACATCCTGAAACTTTGTGTACACATTTTTCTATTCTAAATTGTACATCTAAAAGGCATACTAGATAGTGTACATGTTATACGTGTTACAAAAAATCGTCTCCATGCATTTCAGCCCAAACTGGTCCTAACTATTGTGAGCTTTCTATTACCGGTAGGAACCTATTACCATGCTGTTTATATGGGTGTTTTGACACTGGCTCTCTGCAGCCATCCAAAGATTTTATAGCCTTGAATCACCTGCAACGTTCTCTAAAATCAACAGTTCAATTCCCTCGCTGCTATGGGCGGCTGGCGCATCTCTCACCAGCCGAAACAGAAGGTGAACTCGGGAGGCTCAACGTCTATCATTACAGTTCTCATACCTTAGTGGGTATGTATACGGAAGCCTTTCAAGAGACAGGTACACTAAGGTGCGATGTAGCTTCTTTGTCTCTGGTGTTCCGTAAACTGTGTGCTTAGTCATCAGGCTGGTGGTGTATACAAACGCCAGGAATGCAAATACTGACTCTGGTACAGACAGCCTGGAACGGACTGGCCGGTTGCAGACGTGGCAAGTGTATACGGTCGAGGCGAAAAAAAAATCCGCTGGTTTACAACATAACAGCTGCGCAAATCAATCACAGACACATTTTTTCTTGGATTCTGAACATCCACACCCATTCTGCTTTGTTGTAACCCGCTCATTGTGGAATAAATATGCGATAGTAAACATCCCAATGGGTGGCATCATATAGTCAGAGTAGGTAGCACAGGATATTAAGCATAACGCTTTCTGGATATGGTGAATTTGCTTATCGACCGAACAGCCAGCTTCATTGAGATGTTACAGCTATCCAGTCTACCTTAATAGCAGAGTAAGCCGCTGAATGGAAGTCCATTTCTATGGTGTCTTTTATGTTTTTCGATTGTCAACTGGCCTTGAACTGATTCATCGGCGACACAAATGGTGGCTCGGCCTTCTAATAGTCTAACACCAGAACTACTCAATTCATTCGACGCCGTTGACTTGCCTGCACGAAGTATATTTTGGTAACTTGCCCTCAAGGTACCGTTTGTATTGTTCGCAAGTGTAGACACAAAGAAGGGCCAATAACAAAGCTTAACAAGGCACCGAAACACCGGAGACGTTTTGAATTACCCAAAATGCGTTTTCCAAATTTTCACGCATATGTATCCTTTTTCCGATCGGTAATATGACGCGTTTATGAGACTGAAAATTTCAAAACACTACTCCTCCTACAAATCGTTTCCACTTATTTCATACCTCTCCTGAATTATTTCAGTTATCCTCACAACAGTACTCTTTCGGATTTTTGAAATTTTGAGAATTTACAGTTTTATGAAACTGTGAAATTTTACCATTTCTGAAGTTTGATAGACTTGCATTTATATCTCGTAAAGAAGCGGGAGTAATTCCACATGTTACTGTTAACAACTAACAGAGTCATATATAGGGAATCCAACTGCACTATTAGATTTGACTTTGAGCGAACATGGCAGGTCAAAATCAAGGTTATTCAGATTTTGAAGGCTTATATCTCGTAAAGGACCTGCGTTAGATCATATATTACTGTGAGACACCAATAGGAAGCTATAAGCGAGGAGTCCAAATTTGTCATTAGATTTAGTCTTGAGCTACATTGAAAAGGTGAAGTAGTTCAAAACTACTCCTATTTCGAACTATCTCGCAAAAGACTAGATTCGGGGCACACGTTACTATTGAAAACTAATAGGAAGTTATCCAGCAACACCATAAGGTTGAGCTTGGGTGATCTTCAAATGTCAAGTTCAGTGTCACTTATATTTCAAACATTTTTTTCAGGGAAGTCTTAGAGTAGATTTAGGACATATGTTCCTGCTGACCACTAATAGTAAGTCAACTGGTCCCGGCATCAGATCTGACTACAACTTCAAGGTCACGCATATTTCAAAACCTTATATCTCAGAAACGAGCAGAAGTTGAGGCTGAGACCTTTGTCCCCAGGTACCCAGGTGGTATCATTGGGTCAATAAATTAAAGTACTTTCACATTGAGGCACATCCCAGTTATTTTGAGGCTATTTCATGCAGTGTTCGGGAATTGATTTGTACCCCCCACAAGCCATTATACTCAGAGCAGAAAGCAAACAGTGTTTATGACAAACCCCTTGGCCTTGCATATGCCAAGGTCACTTACTTTATTGTATGTAAACCTTTGAAATTACCTTGGCGCTGGAAAGCATAATCAAATGTCATGTACTCTAGCTTTTCGCGTAGCAACACCTTGATAATTCAATAATATACGGCTATATAGAAAATGTTACGTGATACCTTTTGCCTCCTGTGAACTCCATAGTTCTTTGCAAATTGCAATGGCCGAATGTCTTGTGACGGGGAGTAAGAACCATTGACCTCGCCGGGAAAGGGTTTATGGAAATGATTGCTAGATTTTCGGCACGACATAAGCCATCTTGTTCCCGACAGCAAAACGTGGCTGCTAAGGTACACGTGTGTCTTCTGTGGGAACTCTGGTTACGACCTGCAAGAGATTGAGGTCTGATGGCTGAAACAAAGAGCCCAATCCGTCTTCATCAGTCTGGGAGATTCCCCAGCGGCTCCAAGTTGGAGAAAATGAGACCAAATCACAAACCGATGGAAAATTGCTTCTTGCCCTTGAACCCTTGCCTTGGTCTGCTTGCCTTGGTCTGGGGTGGCCGTTTAGTTTTCCGTCTAAAATAATAGTGAAATAGATTGGCGACAAGAATTAGTGGGTTAGAAATGGTATTGCACACTGTTCAGTTTGGTAGTAGTTAATAATGGCTCCAAAACGGCCACCCCTATGTGCCGCCGTATTATTTGGTGACAAGCGCTTGGCTTAAAGTTAAACCAAGAAGCCTAGAATAACACAAGCAAGAGACTACGGGCTAGTGTCGGCTAGGACAAGCTGTCAGTTACGACATATGCTGATATATGATGATGACGACGACGACTATGATGATGATGATGATGATGATGATGATGATGATGATGATGATGATGATGATGCTAATGATGATGATAATGATAATGATGGGGATGATGATGATGATGATGAGGAGGAGGAGGAGGAGGAGGGGAGGAGGAGGAGGAGGAAGAGGAGGAGGAGGAGGGGAGGAGTAGAAGGAGAAGGGGGAGGAGAAGGAGGAGAGGAAGAGGCGAAGAATGAGGACGAGGAACGAGGCGACAGACGAAAACTGTTTTGATGATGATGATGATGATGATGATGATGATGACGACGACGACGACGACGACGACGATGATGATGATGATGATGATGATGATGATGATTACAAGAAAGCCAATTTTACGATTTGCGCAACAAAGCTACATGTATCTGCCTAACGAGACGTTGAATGTCCCCCCAACCCCGGCCACTGACACTGACAATTTTATATCTGACTGATATGGAGAACCTCCTGAATGAGAATCCGAACTTCTTTTTTACTTGGTCAAGAGTATAGGGACACTGCTACTGCTGCCGTCCTCGTGTGACGATGACAGCCTGAGTGACTCCGTCCTCCCTAATAGTGCCAGAGGACGTGCGAGGGCTCGTCCCTGGGAAAGGCCAGTTGTTTAGAGGTGACATTCCGGGTCAATAACCCTGTGGGTCGGATAATGCCGACGAGTGACCTTGGCAAACACAACTCTGAATGGGGGATGGGGCCAGGAGCCTAATATCCACCCTAATATGTCAATACAACTTGATGTCGACAAATGCCAGAGAGCGCATCATATCGTTTACACATCAAAGGTTTAGCCAAGTAGAAGATGTGACAAGGAGAGGCGTGGGTCTTGACGCAAAAAAAAAAGAGTATTCCAATTTACTCCAATAAGCTGAATGGGAGAATATCAAGGTTGCCATGTGTATATATTTTAGTCAGAAGTGTCCACGGCGACTCTTTCGATACTTAGAGAAAAACACCAAAATCTCAAAATTGTGGCGATGAAAGGTCTCAGAAAATGCCAATATTCTACCGCGGAAGCAATTATGTGCCCATGTGTGTTGAAAACCTCGTTAAACAAGCGTTGTCACTAATTATGACAAAAATGCCAATGGTTGCTCTTTACTGGGTCTTGTAAATGTTACTAAATGTAACTCTTATTGGCTGAATTCTTCGGCCTTTGAGTATCGTTGTTACCATAGTCTAATGCGGTGTCTCTCGATTGAGAAAATCATTGTCTTAGAATGTTGGGCAAAAATTCAGCGTTATTGACACTTTTAGCGTGTTGTGTTATGTCTATGTCCAGGACACGTGCCCTCTGATCCCTGTGTTAACCAGACATAACAAGCAAACAAAATCCCTCTGCGTGTCGTCTGCTCTCCTCTGGGGAGTCAGGTATCACTAATTACTGAGAGATTGATAGACTGAACATGCAAATCATTCGCTCTGGTTGGTCCTTTCTTGCACAGGGTGACATATAAATGGTGTGGGGGTGTATTCCCCTCACGGCTCATCTGCCAGGCTGCGGCCCTTGGCGGAAACGATCCCAATGCCCACGCAGCACCCATTGATGGGCCCTGGCGTTCTCTAGTACACCGAACTGATCAATAGAAACAAAAGCTGGTTCCGGCTTTGCCGTCCTAAAACCCACGATGGACCTCCTTCGGAGCCAGGTAATGGAAATGGATATCTTTCAGGGGAAGTGTTTCTTTCATCGTGTGTGCCGGGCCATATTTTTGCGATAACACCCTTTTCATCAGTTCTGCCACTATACTACGGCGGATTGATTCACTGTGAAGCTGATAGGAAACCCCGGCGAACTACCAGAGGTCAATGTCGACCCTCTCTGAAAGTCGGCTGGCAGGGTACACTAACAACATTCGTCTGTGCCATCGGACGTAAAAACACGAGAAAGAAACAATATGTCGTTGAAGAAAGTATAGAATGGGATGGCGTGGTGGGAATGTGTGTTACGCAGCTGTAGCAGACTGAGGGGCGAAGTGCTTTTGGGGAAACCATCCCGCTTTGCCTCCCGACTGGTTTTCATGCACTGCCGCGTAATTGACAAAGCCAGGGGTTTTGACGGGCGGAGTACTGCATTTGGGGTTTAGATTAATAGACTAACTAGAGCTAAAGGAGAACGTCTAGACACCAGCGAGCCACTGGGCGTGTGTCCGAATTACTTCAATCACTTCACGGAAATCGCACTGTTAGAATTATTGAGTTACGTGTTCAAGTTATCTGTAGAAGTTTCCCAAGAAAAATCTTTCTTCAGATCATCGATAAATATGACAGCTTGGAGTTAAATATTCGGAGACTGTTGGCAAGAGCCTATAACTTGTGTTCAGTGAACTGCGAGAAGCTCTCCGTTTCGTCCTTTGACCTATAAGCACAGCCACTACATTGGAATTAGCTGAGCTTGCAGTAGCGACAAAAGTATTTATCGAAACTTTTTCGGCCAGTCAGAATCCATTGCGGCCAGCCAACCGGAGCCAATCATACCTCTCTTTATCGCTGTCGTCACTGTGATGTCGAAGTGGTTATATATTCAACCAATGACCATTTAGTCTTTATTACTCGTCTGCTTTCAATGAGTAATATTGAGCATTAAGCAATGAGGCACTTAGAGTCTCTTACACAGTGCGTTATATAGATGATGCTGAATGGGGGGTTGAGAAGTACTCCGTTGCCTTACCTTATAAGGAAGGTGACATAATGCTAAACGGGTCTATTGGCAAGAAGAATTTAAACCATAGCCTCATGCATACTCGCATATGGCTCCGGTAAGCCAGAATGCGTTTCGTGTTTGCATTGTATTTAAATACTGGGCTGTTGATATTACATTTGTATTAAACAAAAATATACCCATCAGCTTTAGCCTTACATTCATTTACATTTATTTCTCATTCTGAGAGGTGTGAAATGTTTACTACAGTCCCAGCTAAAAATTACATCTTGTCGATGTGTTTTGCCGGAATGCAATGTTTAAAATATTCAATCATATTTGCAGCGTGTATGACATGACTGTATTTTTTATTCATTTTTTTTTTCTTCCAGTGTTAAGAGTGTCCTGGGATGGAGAGACAATCCTTACAATATTAAAAACGAGAACATTACCCTGCTCCTTGACTCACTTCTGACCGGTTACAACAAGCATCTCAGACCTAACTTTGGAGGTGAGTATACACTATCAGCTAAAACGGTTGGAATATGCAGTTTTGTGCTTGTACAATATTGGAATAGATGGATTTGTCACACTGCAGTAGATGACTGCTCAAGCAGCTCATATACGGCTAAGTAAGGACCCACAAAGTTGCATGTTTTTAAATGTGCTATTCAGATGAATTTTCATTGAGAGTGTTAAGAATGTAAAAAAAAATAAATAAATATTTTTGTGCGCGCGACAACTTAGTGTACATAGTGTACATGTAGCTACATGTTTAACTCCAAAGTAGCATATATGGACAAATAAATACAAACACGGGTTTCTTTTCCCTGTACCTCACCAGCAACATTACACGTGGTGCTCCTTGGAACGGGTACCAAATTTATATTGAACACACACAGAGTGACGTAACGCTAAGCCTTACGTTCGTTAAAAATAGACAGTAACGTAAAGCCCAAAATCTTGTCGCAGTATCGCAAATACCACATGTACATCAAAGGCTTGAAACGTGCAGGATTTCTCTGGCCAAACTCTGTACCATAATATGCTCCAGGTCCGAATTAGAACTTCGCTCTTTCGGTGTGCTGACTATAACTTGGGTTCATCGCGCCAGATATAATCCGTGTTTTACGCTGTTCAAATATTGAGCTATACTTGCGATCGTGCCATTCTCCGGTGCCATTCTCCGGTGCCATTCTCCGGTATTCTCCGAATATTTGTGGAATACTAGAAAATCCCATCGATGCCCCTTGTTTGTCGTGGGGAGTATTTGCACCCACCCCCACCCCCACGAGATATTTTGCGTGGTCGTAAACTTCCAATGGAGCGTATAGCTCTATAACTGCTCTCTCGTCAAACAGGGTCTAACATATCACCTTATCCATAGGGTCGCTCAAGAAAGCGACCAAGGACTACCTAAGCCACTTGTAGGCGTGGCTGGCTTCATGGACCAAGCTGTCTGTGATTGCTGTTTTTCAGTTGCCGGGTACTCTGTAGTCCTGATCCGTACTAAGATTTAGCCTTTATGGTGGGTCTTTGATGTCAATCCGAAGGTCCTTATGCCGTGGAGAGAGCTCCTACCCACGGATGCACCCCTTTCCTCAAGTAGTGCGATCTGATTTACTTAGTGCGGCAATTTACGGTACGAATTAGTGCCATAGTATCATCTTGAGCTGGAAGAGACTTTAGCAGATCTGCCAGAAATACTGAGTGCAGCTGGGCGATAATTCACTCTACGTGCTTATTTTCTGCTACTTCTTCAGAGGCACCACTTGTTGTTCTGACAAACATCCTCATCCGCAGCATGGGGCCTGTGCAGCAAGAAACAATGGTGTGTATGGAATTGAAATTTTTGTTTTCTTCCAAAAATCTGCGCCAGCAGACGACGTCACGTTCTGCTAACAAGGAGCATATTTTTTTCTCGTAATCTGTATCTCTTTACGTAATAAACCACAAGAGACCCGGGCCATAATGTATAGCTTACTGGTGCTTTCCATGCCAGGTCACGTCTTGGTGTATTGCATAACGCAGCAAGCCACAGATAATGGCATGGGGGGTTGGTTGGTATGGTGTAATTTATACCCCAATGGCAATCCTCACATTTACGCTGTACATGTACATGGAAAGTATTCCCCTCTGACGGAGCATGCATACAATAAATGTGACTATGATGACACTGGTTTGCATTTTCATTCCCCAGATGTTTTCTGACACTGGCTTATATTGTCATATCTCCAGATGTTTTCCATGGATTGTTACTTCCGGCAGCAATGGAACGACACTCGTTTACGCTTCACTCCCCCAGAGAACGCCAACATAACGACTCTGAGACCCAGTATTAAGATGCTGGAAGAGGTCTGGAAACCCGATACCTTTTTCCTCAACGGCAGGAACTCATACCTGCATGAAATCCCTTACTCCAACATTTTCTTCAGGATAGAACCCAGCGGAGAAGTGTACTTTTCACAAAGGTAAACAGCCAATATTCAATGCTTATATTTAAGGGGTTTTTTTTCACTCTTTGGCGAAAGTATGCAATAAGGAAGTTTTGAAAGTAAGCAAAAAATCACCACAATACTTATATAAGAATAAAAACATCCAGGATGTAAAAGTGCCCTAAGCACTGGAGCAAACTTGCGTCATAACAACGCAAGGCATATTTGCAGAACATGTAAATCTTGCGTATCACCAAATTATTCGCATAGAAAATAAACATGCCTGTTACAACAGACCTTAGTTGTGGGCTATGGGGATGACCCTATTATTATTTCGTATGTCATCATATAAGACGTATGTTCATTTAGCCATAAAATATATGCTTGCTTTGCGGTAAAATTCCTTTAAATAGAAAAGGTGCAACGTTATAGAACTAATTTAGACAAGGCATAAAAAGCTTTTGCAGATACTAACTGCTTTTAAAAAAGCTCTTCAAGCTTGAAAACGACGTAATCGTGATATACTATTTGTTTTGATAAAAGCCGCGTTTTGCCGCCTAACCATCGCTTGTCATTCCGCTCATCCCATCATTCCAGTCATAATCGTGTAGATCGGTGGTACTAGTACTCTGGACTGAAGTTTTGTCTTATTTTATCTTATCTTATCGTAATGCTTTTTTATTTCCAGACTTACAATAAAAACGTCATGCCCCCTGCAGTTATCCAAATATCCACTGGACTCACAGATGTGCCCTTTACAAATAGGCAGCTGTAAGTAAGCAGTAAATCAGGTATCTGCTTATCAAATAACCTGCTGACCTTCACGAAAGTAACGCACAAGACAACATAGACCGTGTGTCTCTCTGTGTTACTGCTACCATCAATCCTACTGATTTCATTGACGTGACTATGTTTTAACTGCTTGTATTACGGCGATTTCCTGCCACAGCTAAACCAGATTCACATGCAGCTGCTACTACTGCTGCTGTTGCTGCTGCTGCTGCTGCTGCTGCT
>JAAUYG010056824.1_pt1 | contig 25189 bp, 25 predicted proteins | sample 7278091 | NCBI WGS metagenome assembly JAAUYG01 (sample SAMN14350201, study PRJNA611818) | marine sediment metagenome | isolation source: surface marine sediment (0.6m) | place: French Polynesia: Moorea | collected 2018-08 | reverse complement strand
CCTTGAGTTTGTACATAGCGATACACTGCCGTTGCCCCAGAATCAGTAAAATAAACACCTAGAATTGCTCCGTCGCCATCAAACCAATGACCAACCCGTTGTTCGCCTCGCGATAACCTTGCAGGACCATTGCGGTACAGTGTTCCGCGTAAATCTGGGGGAATTTCTCCTGAAATGATTGATAGAGGAGTGGAATCAAATTCCGTTGCTGGTTGCGAGATCGCTTTTGACCAAGATTTGAGAGCAGATACTGTTGTCATTAATCTCCTTGCGATTTTTGTAATTGATTCAAAACGTTATAGACTAGCGGACAGCGATATACTAGCAATGATAAACAATAAAAATTGTATAAGCTCTAAATAATCTAGTTGGTAACTAGATTAGTCCAATATCATAGAGGAACATGAACTCAGGAATCGATTTACAAGGAAGTTTTATCCAAACTCTCAAAGATTTTGGGCTTTCCACTGGTCTGGCAAAGGCCATTTGGGTGCCTTTACCGATGCTGCTGATGATTATTGGCGCAACGGTAGGAGTTTTGGTAGTTGTTTGGCTGGAAAGAAAAATATCTGCCGCTGCTCAACAGCGTATTGGTCCAGAATATGCAGGACCTTTAGGGGTATTGCAACCAGTGGCTGACGGGATCAAGTTAGTATTTAAAGAAGATGTCATCCCTGCTAAAGCCGACCCCTGGCTGTTTACTATGGGACCAGTATTAGTAGTAGTTCCCGTGTTTTTGTCCTATCTCATCGTTCCCTTTGGACAAAACTTATTGGTGACCGACTTAAACGTCGGAATCTTTATCTGGATTTCCCTATCTAGTATTGCTCCGATTGGCTTATTGATGGCTGGTTATGCTTCTAATAATAAGTATTCATTGTTAGGTGGTTTGAGAGCCGCAGCCCAGTCCATTAGTTATGAAATTCCTTTAGCATTATCAGTACTGGCGATCGTGATGATGTCTAATAGTCTTAGTACCATAGATATCGTTGAACAACAGTCAGGCTTTGGTATCTTAGGCTGGAATATCTGGAGACAACCCGTCGGCTTTATTATCTTTTGGATTGCAGCTTTAGCAGAATGTGAGCGTTTACCCTTTGATTTACCAGAGGCAGAAGAAGAACTAGTTGCTGGTTATCAGACTGAATATTCAGGAATGAAATTCGCCTTATTCTATCTGGGATCTTATGTCAACTTAGTGCTATCGGCGTTAGTTTTTGCCATCCTATATTTAGGTGGTTGGGAATTTTTTATCCCTTTAGATCGTTTAGCAGATTGGATTGGAGTTGCGGAAACTACTCCCTGGTTACAAGTGGTGACTGCTTCTTTGGGCATTATCATGACTTTGATTAAAGCCTACTTCTTGGTATTTATTGCAATTTTGTTGCGTTGGACAGTACCCCGCGTCCGTATTGACCAATTGTTAGATCTGGGTTGGAAATTTTTATTACCTGTTTCTCTAGCTAATCTTTTGATTACTGCCGCTTTAAAATTGTCTTTTCCGGTGGCATTTGGTGGCTAGTTCAACTGAAAAACATTTAAACAAAAAAACGCAAAAATTATGTTTAAAATTCTCAAACAAGTACAAGACTACGCCCAAGAAAGTTGGCAAGCGGCAAAATATATTGGTCAAGGTCTTTCTGTTACCTTTGACCATATGCAGCGTCGTCCCATTACTGTTCAATATCCTTACGAGAAATTAGTCCCCTCCGAACGTTATCGCGGTAGAATTCACTACGAATTTGATAAGTGTATCGCCTGTGAAGTTTGTGTTCGAGTCTGTCCAATTAACCTACCTGTGGTTGACTGGGAGTTTGATAAAAAAGCCAAAAAGAAAAAGCTCAATCACTACAGTATTGACTTTGGTGTCTGTATTTTCTGCGGTAACTGCGTAGAATACTGTCCTACTAACTGTCTTTCGATGACGGAAGAGTATGAATTAGCTTCCTATGATCGTCATGAGCTAAACTACGATAATGTCGCTTTGGGACGCTTGCCCTACAAGGTGACTCAAGATCCCATGGTGACTCCTCTCAAAGAGTTTGCTTATCTACCTCAAGGAGAAGTTGAACCCCATGGATTACCTAGTGGAGCGCAGCGTGCTGGCAAACGTCCAGAAGAAATTCTCGAAGAAATTGAAGCAGCAAAGCCTAAAGAAGAAGTAGCAAGTGAGTAGGTGAAATTAGAGTCATTAATCCTAATTAATTTCTTTACCTTTTGACGTGATTAGCAAAAGGATGAAGGATGAAACCTAGTTGTAAAATGCTACGGTTTCTATTTGAGAACCTGTGTTTGAGGAATTTAATTGGGTGTAAGGCTAATTTATCACCTGACACCTTAATCACGAATACCTAGAATTCAGAATTCAATCAATCGAGTAACTATAAAGAGAGGAAAAAAAAGTGAATTTAGCTGAAGGAGTGCAGATAGTTTCTTTTGGCATCTTGGCGGTAATGATGATCGGGACGGCTTTAGGAGTTGTCTTGTTACCTAACATTGTTCATTCTGCTTTTTTATTAGCAGGGGTGTTTGTTAGTATTTCTGGTTTATATATTCTGCTCAATGCCGATTTTGTAGCTGCGGCTCAAATTTTGGTCTACGTAGGTGCAGTTAACGTCCTAATTTTATTCGCTATTATGCTGGTTAATAAGCAGGAGGATTTTGCCAAGCTTCCTGGTCGTTTGATTCGTAAAGTATCGACTGCAGTAGTTTGTTTCGGCTTATTTGCTCTGTTGGGAACAATGGTCTTGGTAACACCCTGGTCATTAGATACCACTTCCCCAGCTGTAATTAATACTGTGGTATCTTTGGGCGAACATTTCTTTAGTGATTACTTATTACCCTTTGAGTTGGCTTCAGTGCTGCTTTTAATGGCGATGGTAGGAGCAATTATTCTGGCTCGTCGCGATCTTATTCCTGAATCTGTGGCAAGACAAGAAACAGTTACTACTAGTTTGACTCTGCCAGAGCGTCCTCGTGAATTGGCTACTCTAAGCGGTAATGAACAACAGGATTAAGAAATTTAAGGTTATGAATCATGAGTCGAGAATTTCTCAATTTTAGGATTCATAACCAACTAGCCAAATTGAAAATTGAAACAAATTAAACAAATTAAATTAAAGGAGTAATAATTTAGGTGCAACTAGAATATTTTTTGCTGCTAGCAGCCGCTTTATTTTGTATTGGCATCTATGGTCTGATTATCAGTCGTAATGCAGTCCGTGTTTTGATGTCGATTGAATTAATGCTCAATGCTGTTAATTTAAATTTAGTAGGATTTTCCAATTATTTAGACCCTGGCAACATTAAAGGTCAGGTATTTACCGTATTCGTAATCACAGTAGCCGCAGCAGAAGCAGCCGTAGGTCTAGCAATTGTGCTAGCTATTTATCGCAATCGCAACACCATTGATATGGAGCAATTTAATTTACTTAAATGGTAGTTGCTGAGGGTGAGCCGAAAACTATCAAAAGTGCGATCGCGTAGCCTGGGCGAAGCCCAATCGCGCCTCCTTCATTTAATTAAAAAAGCCGAGGTTAACTCTCGGCTGAATCAAAAAACTAATCATCCAGCAGGTGTAAGGGCTACTCATTAAGATGATGTCTTCTATCATTTTGCAGAATCAAAGTAAGGATTTAATTAAGAAGAGTTTAATAGTTAATTGAGTATAATTTTCCAATTTAAGGGATTATAGTTTAAAATCTTGGTTTTTGATTGATATTTGCTCTTTGACACCTTAAAAATACTATCGAAAATACTATTAATTCTTCTCTCCTTACACCAGCAAAGTTATGAAATTAACAGTTGATACTTTTACTGTTCATAAGAAATTCGCCCTACAAATCAGCCGCGGTACAACCTCTCACACTACAAACATCTGGCTGCGTATTCAACAGGACAACATTGAGGGATGGGGAGAAGCATCACCCTTTTCTATTTCTAAGACCGAAATTAAAGACACTTCTAGACTATTAGCAAAATTAGAGCAGGTTATTCCTCAACTAGAGCCTTTCCATCCTCTACAAAGACAAGAAATTACGGCAAAACTGCAAGAGTTTAAAGTTTCTTCTGCTCTCAAAGCAGCAATAGACATGGCTCTTTATGACTGGCTAGGTAAAAAAGCTGGTCTACCCCTATGGCAAATTTGGGGCTTAAATTGCGATCGCATTGTTCCTATTTCAGTAACTATCGGTATCAGCACTCCAGAACAAGCTATCATCAGGTTACAAGACTGGCAAGATACTTTAGATGTCAAAATGATTAAGCTGAAGCTAGGTAGTCCAGAGGGGATTTCAGCAGACAAGGCCATGGTTCAGGCAATTAGGGAAATAGCACCTCAAACCAGACTTACTGTAGATGCAAATGGTGGTTGGCGTTTTAATGATGCTGTATATATGTCCCATTGGTTAGCTAAGCAAGGGGTGGAATATATCGAGCAGCCCCTACCTGTAGCTGAAGACATTAAACTTGCCGCCTTGTCGGATAATTCACCCTTACCCATATTTGTCGATGAAAGTTGTTTTACTGGTGCGGATATACTTCGACTAGCCAATTCGATAGCCGGAGTTAATCTGAAGATTATGAAAACAGGTGGATTAACCAAAGCAATGCAAGGGATTCAAATTGCTAAAGTCTGTGGCTTGAAAATTATGTTTGGCTGCTATGGTGATAGTAGTTTAGCCAATACCGCTATGTCTCATCTTGCACCCTGGGCAGATTATTTAGATTTAGACAGTCATTTAAATCTAATTAACGATCCCTTTCGCGGAGCAACGATCAAAGCAGGATGTTTATTACCAAATAATCTACCAGGATTAGGAGTAGAGTACTGTGCTGACAGCTAAAAATCGTGTGGTAATTTTGCTAGAGGGTGGAATCCAAGGTCATCATGGCAAAACTGGATTAGCTTTTTTGCGCTACAGCAATACAGATATAGTTGCGGTAATCGATCGCACTTGTGCTGGCAAGTCTTTGGAGGAATTAACCCAAATCCAGCAAAATGTTCCTATTGTTGCCGATGTTCGAGCAGCCTTGGTATATAAACCCGATGCTCTACTAATTGGGATTGCACCTTCGGGGGGGCAACTGCCACCCAGTCTATACCAAGAGATAACTATCGCGATCGACGCAGGTATATCAATAGTTAATGGTTTACATACTTTGCTGGCGCCTCAGTTTCCTAATTTACAGCCTGGGCAATGGATTTGGGATATTCGTCAAGAACCTCCTGGGTTAAGTATCGGTCAAGGTCAAGCGCGATCGCTCGATGCCCTAAGAATCTTAACAGTAGGTACAGATATGGCGATTGGCAAAATGTCTACTAGCCTAGAATTATATCGCGCAGCATTGAATCGAGGTATCAAAGCTCAATTTATTGGCACAGGACAAGCAGGAATTGCGATCGCAGGACAGGGAATTCCTCTCGATGCAGTAAGGGTAGATTTTGCCGCAGGGGCAGTGGAAAAAACCGTTTTGGACTTAGCAAAAGACCAAGATTTAATTATTATTGAAGGACAAGGCTCTCTCTTACATCCAGGCTCGACTGCTACTCTACCTCTGATTCGCGGTAGTCAGCCTACAGGATTGATTTTAGTCCACCGTGCAGGAGCAAAATATATCCGCGACTTACCCCATGTCTTAATTCCACCCTTACCAGAAGTAATTCAACTCTACGAAACCTTAGCCAGTGCAGGAGGTGCTTTTGGAGAGGTAAGAGTAAAAGCGATCGCTCTTAATACTTTTGGCATGGATTTAACTACAGCCAATAGAGCGATAGAGTCTACCGCAGAGTTAACAAGATTACCTTGTAGCGATGTCGTCAGATTTGGTGGAGATACTCTGTTATCCGCAATTAAATCAGGATGAATAATTTACTTTCGTTAGCAATTTAATGATTAGTTATCTCAAGGGAAAAAAAGTAGAAATTATTAAAACCACTCAAAATCGTCTTTTTTTGATTTTAGAGGTTAATAGTATTGGTTATGAAATGCAGATTTCTTCACGTTTTGCTCGTCAGTTAGACATAGAGCAAGACGAACCGATCCAAATTTTTACTCACTTGCAAATACAAGAAGATAAACAAATTCTCTATGGTTTTTCTTCAGCAGCAGAAAGAGATTTATTCCGTCAATTAGTTGCAGTAAGCGGTATTGGGATGCAATTAGCGATCGCTCTTATTGATACTCTGGGTATTTCGGATCTAGTGGGTGCAATTGTTACTAGTAATATTCCTACTCTGACTAAAACCCCTGGAGTTGGCAAAAAAACTGCTGAAAGAATTGCTTTAGAATTAAAAACCAAACTTGCTCAATGGCATAAAATATCTGGAGTGGAAGTTCAGCAACCTGAAGCTGTTTTTGCTCCCAAACCTGAAATTAGGGAAGATTTAGAAATGACTCTGCTAGCCTTAGGCTATACCAACGAAGAAATTGAACAAGTTTTAACTGCTCTTAGCCAAGATAACCAATTACTCAAAAATCCTAACGTAGAAGAATGGATTAGAAGTGCGATCGCTTGGTTAAGTGGAGAGTAGATCGATTAACAATCATCAATTAATCTGCTCGTAAAAATCAATAATCTTCTCAATTACTTCATCGATAGTGAGATTGTCAGTGATTAATTCTATGGCATCATCGGCTTTTTTAAGTGGTGCGATCGCTCTGTTGCTATCCTGTTCGTCTCGTTGTTTAATGTCTTGGGCTAGCTGTTGAAGATCGATATCGTTTCGACCTTGGTTTTGTAAATCTTGCCAGCGTCTTCTTGCTCTTTCGGCGACTGATGCAGTCAAAAATATTTTTAATTCGGCATCAGGAAAGACATTAGTCCCAATATCTCGTCCTTCGGCAATAATACCTCCTTTTTCTCCCCATTGCTGCTGCATCACTACTAGTTTCTCTCTTACGGCAGCCTGAGCCGCGATCGCCGATACGTTAGCCGTAACCTCTGGGGTACGAATGGCATTAGTTACTTCCTGTTCATCGATGTGAACTACGGTAGGCAGATTAACAGCGTTAGGGGAAGTCAATTTTAAGCTGATATTTTCTATTAAAGCGGCGATCGCTCGCTCATCATCTATAGCAATACCAGATTCCATCACTAACCAAGTTACCGCCCGATACATTGCCCCCGTATCCAAATATAATAAACCCAGTTTGTGAGCCACACGACGAGTAACAGTAGATTTTCCTGCCCCAGCAGGGCCATCAATAGCCACAATTGGCTGACGTTTTTGCAACACGATATTATCAATTAAACGAGTAGAACCGACATAAGCGGCGATCGCTAGCAATCCTGAATGCTTAATCTGGTCTAGAGACTGAAGATTAACAGGATCGACTAACTCAACGTATTGAATTGTAACTCCTTCAACGAGACTTAATTCTTGTTGAACTAGGTTAATTAAAACCTTGGCATTCAACTCCCCTTGAGCAAAAGCTGTTGCTGCTTGTTGTAAACTGCGATAGATTTGGGCAGCTTGTTCTTTTTCCTTTACTGTTAAATACTGATTGCGAGAGCTTAAAGCTAGTCCCGATGCTTCTCTGATAATAGGACAAGCAACAATTTTTACAGGAATATTCAAATCTGTTACCAGACGACGAATAATTGCTAGCTGTTGGGCATCTTTTTGTCCGAAATATACGCGATCGGGCTGGATAATATTCAAAAGCTTAGTCACAATAGTGGCAACTCCTGTAAAAAAACCAGGACGAAATTTGCCACACAATACTTCGCTCATGTTCTGAGGAGGAAGAACAGTAGTAGTATTCGCCAAGACTGTTGTATCTCCAATGCTATTCATTTCTTGAGCATTGGGAGCAAAAACCAGATCGACCCCTAACTGTTGACACAGTTTAAGGTCTCGATCTAATTGGCGGGGATATTCAGCTAAATCTTCTGTGGGAGCAAATTGTAAGGGGTTGACAAAAATACTGACAATAATTAAATCGTTTTCGGCGATCGCCTGTTTAATTAAGCTTAGATGTCCCTGATGTAAAGCTCCCATCGTAGGTACTAAACCTATTTGGCGTTGATGTTTCTGGCGATTAATTACTACATGAGAGCGTAATTCTGAGATTGTTTTTAATAAAAGCACCATAATGTTAATGAGCAATGATCAATTATCAAGGATCATTAAACTTAACACGAGGTGCTAATTCAATACTCAAAACTACAAAGCGTTTATTTTCCTAAGATAGTCACTTCCACTGGAGCAACTCCACTATTAATCATACCCAAAGAGTTAGCAGCAGCCGCCGAAACATCAATTACTCTACCACCAGCATAGGGACCGCGGTCATTTATTCTCACAACAACAGAGCGACCGTTGTTTAAGTTAGTTACTTTGACCCTTGTTCCAAATGCCAGGCTTGGGTGTGCGGCAGTGAAAGCATTTTGATTATACACTTCTCCATTAGCAGTCAAACGTCCATGAAATCCTGGTCCATACCAAGATGCTTGACCACCAAAGACATTAGCGATTAAAGACTGATTACGCAAAGGAATTATCTGCTGAGTTTTGGATAATTCAAAATTATTTTGTTGCTTCAAATTGGCTTTCTGGGTTGGATCGGCAAAACCAGAAGCTAAATCTAAATCTAGATGCTGATTGGTGGTAGTTTTTAAAGACACCATTTTTCGTGTAGATTTAAGGCTTTGATAACTTGGCCTTGCTTCAACTGTAGAAGTAACTAAGCCGATATTTAAAATACTTAAAAAAGCTGAGATAGCCAGAAATTTACTATTTTTTAGATAATTAATACTCATTTTTTCAAATTTGCTAGTAGATTTAAACAAAATTGCTTGTCATAATTAATTTTTATTAACATCAATCCTAAGATTGATAAAAGCCATTAGGGAATTGTACAAACACCCAAATCAAACTTAAAGTTTTGATAAGTTAAGCTTCAAAACATCTGGCATTAAAGATTTTAAGTGTCGTCGAAATCAGTAAAATAACCAAGGAACTAATTGTTAATCAGGCTCAAATTTAAAATTTTTTAGATAGAGCTGTAATCTTAGATAAAGTAGATTATCAGGAAATTGTAGAGATCGTGGTTAGACTCAAATTGAGTTCAATTAACCCGATTTCCTAACTGACATTACTCATGCTACATTAAGTAGTCACTTTGGTTTAAGCAATAATACTCATGGACTATAAAGACGCTGGTGTTGATGTAGAAGCGGGACGCTCTTTTGTTACTCAAATTCGTAGCTGTGTCGAAAGCACCAACAGACCAGAAGTTTTGGGCGGATTAGGGGGGTTTGGTGGCTATTTTCAGATGCCATCAGGTTATCAAGAACCAGTCTTAGTCTCTGGTACAGACGGAGTTGGGACTAAGCTAAAAATTGCTCAGGAATTAGATTGCCACGATACAGTAGGCATCGATTTAGTAGCAATGTGCGTTAACGATATTTTGACCTCTGGTGCAGAACCGTTATTTTTTTTGGATTATTTGGCTACAGGAAAACTCAATTCGCAACAATTGGCAGGAGTAGTTAAAGGTATTGCCAAAGGTTGCCGTTTAAGTGGCTGCGCTCTTTTGGGAGGAGAAACCGCAGAGATGCCTGGTTTTTATCAGCTAGGGGAATATGACTTGGCTGGGTTTTGTGTGGGAGTAGTAGAAAAAAGCAAGCTGCTCGATGGCTCAAAGGTACAAGTGGGAGATGTTGCCATTGGACTAGCTAGTGCAGGAGTGCATAGCAATGGTTTTAGCCTAGTTAGGAAAATTATCGATCGAGGGGGTTTTTCTTGGTTAGACACTCCAGACATATTAAACGGTAATAGTTTAGGAGCAGAGTTGATTACCCCAACGCAAATTTACGTTAAGCCGATTTTAGAATTTTTAGCCACAGAAACAGAAGTTCATAGCATGGCGCATATTACTGGGGGTGGTTTACCAGAAAATTTACCTCGTAGTTTAAATGAAGGTCAATCAATAGAAATCAAGATTGATAGTTGGACAATTCCACCAATTTTTAGCTGGTTAGCCAAAGCTGGCAAAGTTCAACAAGAAGCGATGTTTAATACCTTTAATATGGGTATTGGCTTTGTACTAATTGTGCCTCCTACTCAAGCTGAGTCTACTCTAGAATGGTTTCAAGCGAAAAATATTGCTAGCTATCAAATTGGCAAAGTAATTACAGGAAATGGTACTTTGTCATTTACTTAGTGATTTTGTGGTTACTCACTCTATTTTTCGCCCTAGAATTACTAAGCTTCTGGTGTTACAGTCAAGCTCGGCAATATCGGGTAGATACCCCCACTGACTAAAGCCATAACGAGAAAATAGCTTGAGACTAGCTTGATTGTGACCAAAAATAAAAGCCAATAAAGTTTTTAGTTGTAATCGGGGACTTTGAGCGATCGCCTGTTCTAAAAGTCTGCTGCCAATACCCTGGTGATGATACGCTGTAGTTACATAAATACTAATTTCTGCCGTATGAAGATAAGCAGGACGACCATAAAAGTTTTGAAAACTTAACCAGCCTAATATTTTATTTGGCTTATTTGGCTCTGCGGCTACCCATAAGGGGCGATTGGCAGTACGGTTATCAAACCAATTTAATCGGCTAGCAACAGTAACAGGTTCAGTATCGGCAGTAGCTTGGCGGTGGGGAATACTCTGATTATAAATATCGACAATTACTGGTAAATCTTGAGCCACAGCATCACGAATATGCATAGGATGATAATTTTTGCTAAAACTAAATTTAGTTTGACATTAAAATAAGGTTGAGAAATAAGCAGTTATAATCGCCATATCCTCGATCTATTAACGCATTCATGAAAGAACGTATCGCCAGATCATTTGATATCTGTGCCAATAAATTAGTGCAATTTAGTAAAAATAAAGGTTATCAATCTTGGTTGGTTTTTCTCTTTATTTTGGCTTTTACTCTCGTATGTCTTATCCCTATTTCTGGTCGTTCCCAGCAATTGCCAACCGAGAGTGGAACTGCAACCCTGAATAAAATTTGCCCAGCAAATGAGTTAAATAATACAAGAGAGCTACGAGGTGTGTGGCTGACTAATGTTGATAGTGAGGTTCTTTTTGACCGCGATCAAACCGCAGATGCGATCGCTCTATTGGCAAAGTCTAATTTCAATACCCTCTATCCTACGGTGTGGAATTGGGGTTATACGCTCTATCCTTCCAAAATATCGGAGACTGCTACTGGATTAGCTCTTGACCCCACAGAAGAGTTACAAAATCGGGATGTTTTGGCAGAAATTGTCACCGCAGGACATGAACGAAAAATGACTGTCATTCCTTGGTTTGAGTTTGGTTTTATGGCGCCTGCTGATTCGGAATTAGCGAAGCGTCATCCTCAATGGTTAACTAAGCGTGAAGATGGTAGTACTATCTGGTGGGAAGGAAATATACATCAACGGGTGTGGTTAAATCCTCTTCGTCCTGATGTAGAGCAGTTTATGACCGATTTAATTGTTGAGATAGTCAGCAATTATGATGTTGACGGCATTCAGCTAGACGATCACTTTGGTTATCCTTCAGAATTTGGTTACGACGAATATACTGTAAAGCTATATCAGCGAGAACATCAGGGCAAATTACCACCTCAAGATCCTCAGGATTCAGATTGGGTTCGTTGGCGTGCCGATAAAATTACCGCTTATGTAGAAAAACTATTTCATGAGATTAAAAGCCATAACTCCCAAGCAATTCTTTCAGTTTCTCCTAACCCACAAAATTTTTCCCTTAATTCCTTTTTACTTGATTGGTATCAGTGGGAAAGAAAAGGCTTAATTGAAGAATTAATTGTCCAAGTATATCGCGATCGCCATGATAGCTTTATTAAAGAACTAGAACAACCTGAAATTTTAGCCGCCAAAGAACATATTCCCGTTGGTATTGGGGTACTATCTGGTTTAAAAGGTCGCCCTATTCTATGGCACAAAATCCATAAGCAAGTTAAGATTGCTCGCGATCGCAATTTTGCTGGAATATCTTTTTTCTTTTATGAAAGTCTCTGGAATTTAGCAGCAGAATCCCCCCAGAGAAGACAAGTTGCCCTAAAAAATTTGTTTTACCATCAAGCCCAAAGACCTAATTTATCTGATTGCGAATTCTCATCCTAGTAATGATCGGTAGTACACTCAATTTGGGAACTATTACTTGAACTATTACTTAGGGTGCAGCATGGAGAACCCAAACTAAATGGACAGTAAACTAAAATTTCTAACTACCGAAGATTACAACGTTCTACTAGAAAAAGCTCAAATTGCTATTTACAATCAACACGAGGTAATACTCAAGCAAGGGCGTTTATCTGAATCAATTTATCTAGTTAGAAAAGGATTGGTGAGAGTTGAAAGAGCGGCTTCGGGTAGGGGAGTGGCGATCGCTTTTCTTGAGCCTGGAGAAGTTTTTGGCGAAATGTCTTTTTTGCAGGGAGTCCCGACAACTGGAGCGGTAATTGCCCAAGAAGATGTGGAAATTTGTGTCTTAGACAAGCACAATCTATACTCTTTGCTAACTTCTGTACCTGGTTTATCGGATCGTTTTTATCAATCTTTAGCTCATAATCTTTCTAGTCGTCTGCGCCAGACTTCTTCTTTAGTTGCTCATTTAATGCGGCGGGTGCGTATTTCTCCTGAGTTTGAAACTCAACGCACAGGACACGAAGGACAAGATGCTATACCCCCAGAATTAATTGGGGAAACTGAGTTATTTAAAGAGAATTTATGCAGTATTGAGCAAGGGATTCGGGGCAAAAAACTCAGTGAAACCGAAGCTCAAGAACAAATTAATAAAATCTGTAATATGCTGATTAGCTCTTTACGAGAGCAAATAATTCAAGAATCAAAAATTCAAAAAGCGATCGGCACTTATATCTTCCGCGAGACTTTTCCCTTTTTTATGCTCAGTAGCTTCGTCGATCGAGCTTTTCGCAAACCTGGAGGTTATGTCAGCGATTCTTATATTACCGAGCTTCTATCTCAGAATGAACCAGAAGGAGATGGGCATTTAGGGATTTATTTAGATCGTTGGATTCGTTCTTTACCCACCTGCCTAGCTCTCAAAAATCGTGGTGGAATAATTACCGCCACCATCAAAGAACTCGCCGAAAATTGGTCTGTAGATAATCCGATGCCTGTAACTAGTCTAGCTAGTGGTTCAGCATCAGAAATTTTAGACCTGTATTTTCTTACTTCGCCACCCAACGTTCATGTCACCTGTATTGATTTTAATCATCAAGCTTTATCTTCCGCTGCTAACGTGGCTCATAAATGGGGTTTTCGGGATAATTTGACTTTTATTCAGGATAATTTCTTCTTATTAGCTGAGGGTTATAGTCATATTAATATTCCACCCCAGCAGATGATTTATAGCGTCAGTATGGCCAACTATTTACGCGATCGCGAATTAATTGGCATTCTGGACTGGATATATGACCGTCTTTTGCCCAACGGTACAGTTATTTTAGGCAACTTTCATGCAGCTAATCCTGACCGCGTTTTATTAGAGCATATTCTTGAATGGCACTCTATTTATCGTTCAGCAGAGGAGCTAGAAAAATTATTTTCTCATTCTAAATTCCGTTCTTTGCCTCTGGAGATTCAGTCTGATGAATATGGAGTAGAATTATTCGTCGTTTGCACTAAAACTTGGCAAGATGAACTGGTAGTATAGCCAAGATAGCTAAATAGTACTCTTATATTAAAAAAATAAATAAAAAAAATAAATAAATTTCTCTCATTTGCCGTTTGAGCAAGATTAAACAATTTTTAGCAAGAATATAAAAGATTTATTAATTGAGGTTTGATTAAGATAGCTACTATTGATAAAATTTTAAGTAAGCTGGGTTCTTTCTATGACTCAATCTAATCCCAAATCTTCTTCCCAGAATGATTCTTCTCAGAATGACATCGAACAGCTAAAAGAAAGAATAGCTAGCCTGGAAGAAAAGTTACTCAGGGTTAGTAATATTTATCGCTACGAAACTCTACAAAATCTTTTGAAAGAAGGTAAATGGTTAGCAGCAGACAAAGAAACAGTGCGACTAATTTTAGCGATCGCTGGTGAAGCTGAAATAGAAAATTTGCGTCCGAGTAAAATTGAATACATTGACTGTAGCGAATTACAGGTAATAGATCGGCTGTGGCTTAACCATAGCGATAATCGTTTTGGTTTTAGCATCCAGGTAAAAACATATCAAGACTTAGGCGGTAACGAGCAAACCACTATCGAACAAAATGCTGAATTAATTGAAAAGTGGGGCGATCGCTTGGGATGGCGAAAAAGCGGAAATTGGGTTAAATGCAGCGATTTAAACTACTCAGAGGATGCAGCTAAAGGAGGTCTTCCTGGTCTTTGGTGGAATTCTCCTTATGGTTCTAAGATGACTAATTATTTTTTAGCACGATTGCTGAGTTGTCAAATTTGAAGATTAACGGGAATAGAAATTACTAGACTTCTAGCATAAATCAAAAATCTCGGTTTTGTTAGCTCTTACTGAGATCTTGCACCTAATATGTAGTTAATCTGTTTTATCAGGGAAAGGGTAAAAGGTTAAAGGGAAAAGCGCACCGCCCCGTCGGAGGTCTCCTCCGACATAGGGACGGAGCAAGAAGGGTGAGAAATTGACAATTAAACCAAAATTATTTAGTTTTTTTGTAAGGCGTGCAAGATGTGAGTCTTAGCTTTTACTAATTGAAGAGTGATTTGCATAGAAGAGTCAGTTATTTCTAATACCATAAAAATCTACTTTTGCAAGAGGTCTAGTGGTTAATAAATATTACTAAATTATTAGTGTAGCTACCCTCACAAGTTCTTCAAATTGTTGATTTACAACATAGAAAAACTTGACAGGCAAAGGTAAAAAAGATGTTTAACAAAATTTTAGTAGCAATCGATTTCTCGGAAGTCAGTAAAAAGGTATTGGATACAGCTATTTCTTTAGCCAAATCTGCTAACGCCAATCTGATACTACTCCATGTTTTATCTTCAGAAGAAGAAGGTAGTTCGATGCTATCTTCTTATTTCCCCCCCTGTACAGATAATTGCATTCACCTCGATCCTCAAATAATGCGTAGGGCAAATGAAGTATATCAGAGAGAATGGAAGCTTTTTAAACCAAAAGGATTAGAATCACTCCGTTTTTATGGGAAGAAAGCGATCTCAGCAGGAGTACAAACTGAGACTAGTCAAATTATTGGTCATCCTAGTTCTACTATTTGCGAGTTTGCCCAATCTTGTAATGCAGATGTAATCGTCATTGGTAGACAGGGATATTCAGGCTTGAAAAAGATGTTTCTCGGCAGTGTTAGTAATTATGTCGTGCATCACGCTCCCTGTTCCATCTTACTTGTTCAGACTCCTATTTTACAGCAAGAGAAAGAGTCGATTGTAGTAGAAAGCATTGAAACTAAAGCCTTTGCTTAAAAATGAAGTCAGAAGGCTACTGATCGCGATTTATCTTGTATCTGCTCGAATAACTGTTTTGAGAAAAATAAATTTGGCATTAAAATTTGGCATTGCATAGCTACTTATCTAGAGACTTGGCTTAAGTAGTTTCATGACTCTGACTAGCCAACTGACAATTGTTGTAGCTGCATTGGTAAAGCTGGACGAGATTGATTAGTTGGAGGATAAAAATCTAATTCTGCTTCCATAAGATGATGAGGTTGGTTGCAGATCATAATTTCTTTTAGAGAGTTCCAATGTAGACGTTGAAAAAATCGTACATTAGGCAATTGAACTGTGGCTAAAAAGCGATCGCATCCCCAAGCATTAGCAGTAGTTACCGCTTTATCGATTAATCCTTTACCAATACGCGTTCCTCGTCGATAATCTCGGTGTACCCCAAGTCTGCCCCCATACCATAGTCCTGGTTGAGTTTCGTAAATCCTGACAACTCCGACAACTTTGTTATCGTGATTAATTGCAACAAGAGGATAAGCAATTGAGTCATATTCATCGCGATCGCTTGTTTCAAAGATACCTTGTTCTTGGCAGAAGATTTGTTGTCTTAGTAAAAAGTAAGCTTTTATATGGGTTGGAGATAAAGCTAGTTTGAATTGGTATTTAGTCATTGGTCATTAATATTTTCAAATGCAGATAATGCCGAACAAGCACCACATTTGGCACAACCTGCTTTAATATTTTGGGATGACATTCCCCCATGGTTTAACATTGCACCTACTTGTTGATAGATGGTGTACATAAATTCACTACTGGGGGGTTTATGAGCGGCTAAAGGAGTATTTGTAATTGGAACAAAGGGGACAACGAAAGGATAGACACCAATTTTAATAAGGCGATCGCAAGTGCTAATAATTGTTTCTAAACTGTCTCCTAAACCAGCCAAAATGTAAGTGCTGACTTGTCCCCAACCAAAGACTTTTACTGCCGCTTCAAATGCCTGGAAGTAATAATCAATGGATACTTTAGCCTTACCTGGCATAATGCGATCGCGCACCCTCGGTTCAATTACTTCTAAGTGCATTCCTAAGCTATCTACCCCCGCAATTTTCATCCATTCAAACCAAATAAAATCATTAGGAGGTTCACACTGTGCTTGAATGGGTAAGTTAACTCTGGCTTTTACAGCTTGAGCGCATTTGGTTAAATAAGCTGCACCTCTATCAGTAGTGTTGGGTGTACCTGTAGTCATCACTAAATGTTCTACCCCATCTAATCTGACTGCTGCTTCTGCTACTTCGGCTAATTGTTCTGGTGTTTTTTGAGCAATAGTTTTTCCTGCTTCTAGTGATTGTTCAATAGCGCAAAACTGACAGGATGTACTGCGATTACTGTAACGTATGCAAGTTTGTAAAACCGTTGTAGCCAGGACGTTATGGCTATGTAACAGGGCGATATGATTGTAAGGAACCCCGTCAGCAGTTTTGAGATTATAAAATTTAGGCTGTTGAGGAAATTCAATAGAGGCGATCGCCTTATTATTTTTATGTAAGGACGATTCATGTTGTAGGGGCGAACAGCCGTTCGCCCCTACTGTGTAGGGCGATTCTGCTGCAATATCGTTATAAACAGGTATCATTACTGTTGTACCGTCTATCGTCACAGCCTTATGATCCGATGGTCCTGCACCGCCTATTCTACCTGCTACACCCTGATTATGAGCGATTAATTTTAAACCTTGGGACTGTAATTCTGTAACTAATTTTCTTTTATCCATTGATTTATTTTGGGTAAAGAAGGGTGTGCTTCACCTGGCATTTTTTTGGTAGATTCTGAGCTTGTTGATGATTGTCCATCAAAAGAATCGATTTCTTGAGGGTAATCATTATTTTCAGCCACATTTCCCGCCACTGGAATCGGATTGCTTGGCGTTTGTTGCCACACACTACGCCGCTGTTTATTCACCCAAAGTTGTAATAAATCGGGACGGGAATAATGTCCTACTGAGTCCATCATTCGTTTACGTTTGGTAATCAAAGAGAAATCCAAATCTGCGATCGCCATTCCTTCTCCTTCCGTGATGGGATCGCACAGGAGAACGCCTTCAGGGGAGATAATTGCCGTGTAGCAGCCACCAGTCAACACCCGTTGTAACTTTTCGTCGGGACAGATTTCCGCAATTTGTTCGGGAGTTAGCCAGCCAGTGGAGTTAACTACGAAACAACCAGCTTCTAGGGCGTGATGTCTTATCGTTACCTCTGTCTGTTCAGCAAAGATTTGTCCCACCATCGAACCAGGAAATTGGGCGCAGTGGATTTGTTCCTGTTGCGCCATTAAACTATATCTAGCTAGAGGGTTGTAATGTTCCCAACAGGCTAAAGCCCCCAATTTACCGACAGCCGTATCTAATACTTGTAATCCCGAACCATCTCCCTGTCCCCAAACCATTCGTTCGTGGTAAGTAGGAGTAATTTTACGTCGCTTGAGTAATAAACTACCATCAGCATCAAAGATTAACTGAGTATTGTATAGCGAACCCCCATGCCGTTCGTTAACTCCCAAGACAACTACCATCTCCTTGGCTTTAGCTGCTTTACTTACTGCTTCAGTAACAGGGCTAGGAACTTCTACCGCTTCCTCATACAACCGCATATGTTCTTTTCCCATCAACACTGGGGGCTGAATAAAAGAGAAATAAGGATAGTAAGGAATAAAAGTTTCAGGAAAAACAATTAACTGAACCCCTTCTTTAGCTGCATCGGCGATCGCCTTTAAGACTTTTTCGGTTGTTCCTTCACGACTATATAAGACAGGGGATATCTGTACGGCGGCAGCTTTAATGGTTCGTGAGTAATCCATCATTTTTTGACAGTTGATGGTTGATTGTTAATAGTAATTTGTAACTGATAACTGATAACTGATAACTGATAACTGATTTAAGTTGTCCAGGTATCTAGGATAAATGCACCTTCTTTGCGATGCAGCAAAACAATATCTAAGACATCCAAAGGATTAATTGGCGTAATCCCAGGAATTAAAGAAGGTTCACCATGTCCATATAATGCTTGGAGTGCAAAGCGACAGGCATAAACTTTAGCGCCTTCTTCCATGATTTTGATTAGTTGATTGTTCATCGCCTGATGACCAGGAAAAGACTCATCACCAATTTTAGGAAAGCCTCGTTGTATTCCTAATGTTACTCCTGGACCGTAAAGTAATACTGAAGTCTCAAAACCTTTGCGAATTAAACGGGTAGCCTGAAGTAAATTTACTAAACCGATCGAACCTTCAAAAGCAACGGTATGAAAAGTAACTAAAGCTTTTTCTCCAGGTTCAGCTTGGACATCAGGAAATACCTTTTCTTCATAATCTACAAAAAAATCACCAGCTTTATGTGCGGGGGTAGTAACTTCAGGCATAGTTTATTTCCTCAAATAGTTTTAAGATCAATTTGTGTAGGAACAAGGCATTGCCTTGTCCCTATGAGCCTATCGCAGCTTCATTTACAGCCAACAATGTACCTGGATAGGCATATTTTGTTTTGGCAACAATACGATCGCAAATATATTCGGCATCTCTGGCTATTCCCGAAAATCTTCCCGAACCCCAGGTATATAGCCAAGGAAGTCCTAAGAAGTATAAACCAGTAACGCTAGTTACACCGCGATCGTGACTGGGATAACCTTTGCCATCAAATACAGGAACTTCGATCCAACTAAAATCTGTTTGATAACCAATACACCAAATAACAGTATTAATATTGGCTTGGCGATAGTCAAGTTCTAAAATTTCTGTTTCTGGTTGCCAAACTGGTTGATAGGGTGCTTCTGTCGGTGCCGATATATCGTTTTTAGCAATGAATTCATCGATGGTTTTTTTGATGCTGGCGGCAACATCATCAGCGCGATCGAGGTTTTGCTTGAGGTTAGGTTTAAATCTTAAGCTGTCTCCTCTAATATCCTTCAAAGATCCATATAATTGCATTCCTTCTAAGGCGAATGTCCTCAAATCGATTTCATGACCACCATTACGACCAGTAACATAGTGATTGGTCTTAGTTCTGACATTCTCTCGATCGGAATGTTCGTCAATGGTCAGATCGTAGTATCCTAGTTGGTCTAACCAATCAACTACATCTTTTCCCCGATATCTCCGTGCAGAACGAGGTGCGCCACCAACACAGAGATGAACTTTCTTTCCTGCTAAATGTAAGTCTTCGGCAATCTGACAACCCGATTGACCAGTACCAACTACTAATATTTCTCCATCTGATAAAGAATGAGGATTTTTGTATTCAGAAGAATGCAACTGTACAATATCTTCGGGGAGTTTTTCCGCCATTCTCGGTACTTTAGCCTGATGATAACTACCAGTAGCAATTACAACTTGATCCGCTGTATAGTTGCCTATCGAAGTAGTTAACTCAAATAATCCCTTATATTTGTTTTTCCTGACTTGTAATACTTCAATTCCTTCTTTAATTGGCGGATTAAAAGATTTAGCATAGTCTTTGATATATTCAACGATTTCATCTTTGATCATGAAGCCTTCAGGATCTTCACCAGGGTAGTGATAGCCAGGAAGAGTACATTGCCAATTAGGTGTTACCAAACAAAAAGTATCCCAGCGTTTTTCTTGCCAAGAATAGCCAATTTGATTTTTTTCCAGGACAATGTGGTCAATGCTTTTATTTTTTAAACAATAGCTAATCGAAAGACCAGCTTGACCGCCTCCCACAACTATGACTGAATAATGCCTTTTCATTAATCAACTTCCAAATTGCAACTTGCGATTGCGCTCAGCGCACTCCTCTAAGCCGATCGCATCAATGCTATGGATATTTATTTCATAGCTATTTTGTTAACAGATTAGAAGTTTAGTTCTCAAAAAACCTGTATATTTTGCTACCAAACGCTTAAATCTAGCGATACTTACAGGAATGGAAGGGTATCGAGCTAAATAAACTACTATCACCTGTCAAAAAAGACAGGTAGTGAAAATTACTGAAAACTAACCCTAAATATTTCTTTCTAAAGATGTGGTGAGAGAAAAAAAAATTTAAAATCAAAATATAAATTTTTAATTGAGATTAATTCAAAATTTTTATGCTCATTCTAATCAAAAAAATCAGCAAAAATGCAGTTGTCGTGCGATTGAGTTTAGCGATCGCCACAAGTTTTTTACTGGCCAACTCTTATGTTCTGCCTACAAATGCTCAGACAAATTCTTTAGAAGCATCAACAGAAAATCATTACAGTGATGGTTATCTAGAAGGTATTGGAACTGGAGAAACTCATTGGGATTTTTCCAGTGAACATGAATCTCTTTCGCTTGAAGATGAATTACAAGAATTACCTGAATTTAGTATTTTTCAATCAGGATCTGACTCAGAATTAGATTTAGAGCTAGTAGAAGAAAATCCCAGAGGGGACAATCTTGGAAACAGTAGAAGGTATTTGCTAGAAACAGAAATCTACGACTATTAAAGCTTAAAGCTTCAGGTGAAGAGAAATCACTAATTAACATTAATTCCGAGTCAGTTTCCAATTAACTAATACTAGAGCCTCGATAGCGCATTTTGCTTTTTAATTCATTAGTCCTAGCAAATCGAGGAATATCACCTTGATGCCCCATAACAATCACTCTATCTCCAACCTCCAAAATAACTCTAGGTTGGGGATTTTTAATTAAAGTACCATCTTGGCGACGCAGGGCAACAATGAGAAAATAACTTCTGCCTTGTATTTCTAATCTACTGACTGTTTTGCCAATTAATGGAGAGCCTGAAGTAATTACTAATTCATCAAGTTGAACATTAATTTGACCTAAAACCTCATCTAGATAATTACGTTCATCCTTATTTTCTAGAAAATCGACCGCTGTGGGACGAGTAATTAGATTTGCCATCCGCATTGCGCTAATAATGCCCACAATTCTTTTCAACGAACTTTGCATCTTGTGGGGTTATTGCTGAGAATTAATTACTATTGCTGATATTAAGTTATCTAATCTCAGCACTGTGGCAAAGTTTGTGTTATTCGATACTAATTGAGTAATTTCCTCGTAGATATGTTATATCATTTCAGTTTTTAACTAAGACACATCATTGACTAGTTTTAGCTTTTAGCTTTTAGCTCTTAATTATCTGTCTTAACTAAAAAATAAAACGATATTAATTGCAGAGGAAAAATCTTATTTAGAAGGCTTTTAACCAAAAAGCAAATAGTCTAGGGATAATGTTCCTGAACCAAGAAATACGAATAATAAAGCGATCGCCAGATATAAGAGGGAAAGCTGGGGAGTGTCAAGTTCTGTTTTGCTATAGCAGCCAACCTACTCCCCAAAATAGCTAAATTATTTCTGTTCAAACAGGAAAGTTTTTTGCAGACTAGAATCATTTTCATCGGCTAGATATGAATAAAACCACTCAAGGTGGGCGCATAAACCATCAAGATCGGGAAAAATCATCGCTGCATTTACCCCTAATCGATCTAGCTGAAAACGAATTTGGGCGAATTTTTCTGGTGCAATAATTAGCTTAGTTAGTTGTGGCGCGTAAACGGAATTTTTCTCTAAAGAGACTAGCTGCTTAAGTTCGGAGTTGAAATGATGGGCACTGAACCAGCCTAGCTGTGAGCCGACTCCGATTCTTTTGGTGACAACTTTAGGTTTGACCAAGCGAGTTTGATTCAAGGTAAAGGGGTTATCCTCTTGTGAAGGGATAAAGTAATCTAGATTATCAGGCTGAAGCACCCAAAGGACGCCTGGTTGACTTTCTACTGGCGGTTTATTGACCGCAAACCAGAGAGCCACTAAAGGATTTACACTCCAGTCTAGTAGTCTAGTTGCTAGTCCATGATGTTGCATCAGAGCGAGCCAATCCCAATCGGATTCAGGTTGTTTTTCGATTAGAGGAGCGCTCAAGCCTTTAAAGTCATCGAACATTGCCTGTTCTGCTTTTAAAAGAGGTATAGGAGTACTTAAACGTGCTAGCTTGGGCAAAAGAGGACCCTCCCTTCTTTGACCGCGATAGATAGCACGTTTTCCTCGGTTAATTTCTCCCAGACACTCTACAAATTGAGAGATTGAGTTGATCGTGATGTTTGGCATCATCAGCTACATTTTTTAAAGTTACTTTGGTAGAATCAATTCTATTCTCCACTTTAAAAAAAATTAGCGAATAATTTTCACAACATCAAACAGATCGTGTTCGTTATCGGCATAAGTTTGCCAGTAATTCGTCTGTTTATCAAAACCAGCGTTCTTGCCCAACGACTCAAAATCTTCCCGACTATTCCACTGGGCGATCATAGCAATAGTAGATTGATCCGTGCTAGGTGACATTGCAGCCCACTGTAAGCCAGGTACAGTTTTAAAGGCAGTGGGCATCATTTGCTCGATAATTCCTGCCAATTCCGATTGTTTTTCAGGGTCTTTCATCTTAAACTGGCTAAACATAATGTTTTCCGATTCGGCGATTGCAGGTTTTAAGCCTCTGGTTTCAGCTTTCTGCACTTCAAAGATAAACGTTTGCGGTTGATCAGTTTTAGGCGCATCTTTGATACTTTCTTGAGAATAAGCCTCGAAGCTTGGTAAATCTTGCCATTGAGTTAGGGCAACCACTTCTGTGCCATCTTGTCCTTTGAGAATTGATGAATTGACAAATCCAGGAGTTTGGGGAAGCGTAGATTCTTCAAACTTCAACACATCTGACAGAACTTCAGTTTGGTTATTTGGTTTAGTTTTATAAACCGTGGCAACTTTAACTAAATCGTTGGCGGTGTCTAAAGCAACCGATGTATCTGCTTGTGCTGTACTGGGATTTAAAACTAGAAGTCCCACAGTAATTGCAATAGTTGAGATCGACAAACTTAACTTGCGAATTATAAGCCTAGCAATACTATTCATATCGTCTTAACCTCAGATGAAATCAAAGATTTTGTACAGATGATATGAAAGTTCGACTGCTAAGATATACTAACTTATTGCTATTTTTAATATAATATTGCCATCAGCGAGAAAATTTCTTAGGAGTTACACCCACTAGTACCGCTGCGCGGAAGTAGCCCTTCGGGTATGTCCTTCGGACACGCTTCGCGAACGACAGTTTCTTTAAGTCGGACAAAGGGGTAATCCCCGCATGTACCCGCCCAACGAACTGTCTCACAAGTAGCAAGTTAGATTTTACCTAGCTTCCAACTTGAATCAATAAATAGTGGGTTTATTTACGCCCACATCCACTAGGCGTTTAAAATGGCTTTGGTTAGAAAATCCAACTTCTAGAGCGATCTCAGCAATGCTTAATTTTTCTTGTAGCAGTAATAGTTTGGCTTTTTCGATGCGACATTCGATCAGATATCTCCTAATTCCACAGTCTCCCAGTCATCCTCTCACCTAGACTGAAACTCATCCCGATACTTCTTCGGAGTTGTACCAGTATGTTTTTTAAACGCTCTTCCCAGATGACTTTGGTTAGCAAAACCACAATCAAAAGCGACATCAGCTATAGATAAACCTTGTTGTTTCAACATTCGCTTTGCCATTTCTACTCGTTGCTGCATGACATATTGATAGGGAGTTATACCCACCGACTTTTTAAACTCGCGTACAAAATGAAACGGACTCATGTTTAAGTAATTTGCCATGCTTGATATGCTGACTTCTTCACCCAGGCGATCGCCTATCAAATCCAAAACCTGCTTTAATTTAAACGGTGCGAGTCCTTTAAAATCCTCTTTAAGCTGAAGTTTTGCTGTAGCGTATTTATGCAGCAGATGAACACTTAAACTATTAAGTAAGGACTCGGCATATAAACGACAACCATTGTAGTCGGTTTCTAATTCTTGTTTGAGTGCTAATCCCGTACCATAAACAAAGGGATCGGGTTGGGCAAAGGTAGGTATCAGTTCTACTCTGTCTGGATCGACAGTTTCAGGAGCAATTTGGGCTAGTACATTGGGTTGAATTGAGAAAAGAATAAATCTTGTTGAAGCTTTCCAGGCCGCCCAATGTTCTGCATTAGCTGGTATTATTGCAACAGAACCAGCAAGTCTATTTTCAATTTGATATCTCCCATCTAGCTTTCGTTCACACTCAAGGGAACTAACACCCAAGACGATAACATGATGCTCAGTGCAGTGAAGTGGCGTTTGATGGTTACTGTGTTGATAATAATCAAAACTAAAGTCTTGCCATCCTAGGCTTTGGCTAGAAAGTATTGGTTCGTGAGGTAGAACTTGCGATCGCGATTTGGCATTGAAATGGTTGACTATTAACGATTTTTCTTTGTTCATAGTTCTACAAAAGTTTTTTAAAATCGATCAAAAAGTCACTCGCTACTTGTTTATCCTTGTTCTCCAGCCTCAAAGTTTACACCCCTTAGTTTGGTGCTTGCTTTTGAACGAGGAGACGAATAAAGGCTATTTCCTCCCAGTCTCCTTTACTTCAAAACTTCTCCCGATACTTCTTCGGAGTTGTTCCAGTATGTTTTTTAAATATTCTACCTAGATGACTTTGGTTAGCAAAACCACAATCAAAAGCTACATCAGCTATGGATAAACCTGGCTGTTGCAACATTCGCTTTGCCATCTCTACTCTTTGTTGCATGACATATTGATAGGGAGTTGCCCCTACAGATTTTTTAAATAACCGACAGAAATAAAAGCGACTCATGCCTATTTCAGTTGCTATTGTATTTAATGATATATTTTCGGCTAAATGGGCTTGGATATATGCGATCGCTCGTTGCAATTTGTATTTAGGTAAGCCGTCGTTGTACTGGCGAATTAGAAATTTACGAGTAGCAT
>JAAUYG010206229.1_pt1 | contig 25190 bp, 29 predicted proteins | sample 7278091 | NCBI WGS metagenome assembly JAAUYG01 (sample SAMN14350201, study PRJNA611818) | marine sediment metagenome | isolation source: surface marine sediment (0.6m) | place: French Polynesia: Moorea | collected 2018-08 | reverse complement strand
CTACCGCTGTAATATAAATTCTGAACCACCAATTATGTGTCTCTGTCATGCTATCACCAAGAAAGACGCATCTGTCACCTGGATGAGTGAGTGAGTGATATCAAAGTTTAATGGCACATCCACATCAAAAGGGTCATACAGTGCCAAAACAGGTGTAAACTGCCCTATGAGTCTAAACAGAGTCCACTAGAAAAGAATGTCATGATCAAACGAGCGCCAAGTCCAGGATAAGATGTCAAGTCACAGCTTGAAAAAAAGGTCCAATAGCTCTAACATACAGTAGGATTGTTGAATGCGCAGACACCCATCTTGAGTAACCCTCATCTTAAAGGGCCTACCCGGCTAACCATTAAAATTGTGCATGGGACGGGAATGAATTTGCTGGTGTGAGTATAATACGGATGAATCAGCCTATCAGAGAACTCGTGGAAGTAACTGATTACTTTAATCTAATAGTGAGGCATCATGGCGAGACTGAAGAAGACATTCACGTCTATAGTGAGTGTCTGTTAGCTCATGCAGTGAGTTCGATCGAGGTGACTTCCAGTGAAGGACGCATACGGATCAAAGCGGTCTTCACCCCGGAGCTGCAGGACATCGACGAATCACAATACCTGGCCGTACTTACCGACCTGCAAGAGAGTCTGAGGACCGCTATCTGCCACTGTCGTGAGTACTATCAGTTTATGGCATCAGCAGCATAATGGTGGATAGCAACATTAACTGTTATCCTTTACTGCCGGACAACGTTGCGTTGACGTTTGTTGAATGGTATGTTTTGGTCGGCGGTAAACATTACCTCAAAGGCCTAAAGGAGAGGGACGCAGCTGATGTCATACAGAGGCTCCTGACCAGGAGTAACCCCAGCGGCCGTCGCGTACCTCAGAGATCCGTCTGATTGTGGGAGTGCTTTCCAGGCTGCATATGCCATGAGGACTGCACGGTGGGGAGGTGCATTCAGGGTGCCCCGCTAAGAGAGAACCTCGCAGGAGACCAGTGGAGATCTTCTCGACGAGGCCGGAACAGGCTGCACCCCTAGTGAAATATGGGAGATGGGGTAGGGCATTGCTGGCGGGAGCTGAAGGGTCGGGGAGTGGTCGGAGGCCTTAATAATCGACAAAGTAAAAAATGACTATTGCTATTGTGAGAGGGACGAATACTAGATGACGGAGCCAATGGATACAGGAGTCCAGCCAATGCGCGCAAGTTTTTTGTCGAGTAGTTACAAATTTATATGTCAATTTGATTATTAGACAATGGGCGACGGACGACAGACATATATACAATTTCATGAGCACAGACGGTGTGAGCACGGACGAGTGTTAGAGTTTTGCCTCAAATATATATAGTATTTAACATTATAGAGCACACTAGGGTTACAGAGTGATTATCCGTAGAAGAAATCATATACATGCCAGATTAGGTTGAAATAAATGAATACATATGGCAGACCAAAATTGGACGTCATGCATGAGCAAGCTCTTAGTATGGACAGACATTGTCGACAAATTTTGATTTCATGAGTACAGCTCAAGCTCCATCCAATTGTCTAGTATGTAGATCCTCCTTACTCAGGGACGGACGGACAGAGCAAATTTTTCTTTTACAAACGGGTCTATATCTTGCAAGCAACTTTTTGCTCTTAGTCAGAAATGTAACATGTATCGATTTCAGGACAGATCATTCACAAGCATGATGGTCTTATATCTGATTGTCCGAAGGCCCTCGGGTGACATCAGACCGTTTCTAGCACATTATGTCATGTTCTGCAACCCAATCAGTTTAAACTGGAACGACCGCTGAGAGGTCACTGCCTGGTATCTGTAGTCAACAAATGACTGTGCAGAGAGGCAGGGCCTAAACCAAGTGGCATAATCTGCGATCGCCACTAGGCGGCAATCTCTGATAAAAAGAAACTACCTAGTTGGATTTAAGTGTTGAGACAGGTGAGACAGGTAACTACTTGGTAGCTGAAAATAAAGAACAATCTAAGAATTTAAGCATTGAGACAGGTTAGGGCATATGTGTTTTATCGACCACACTCAACTTTGTTAAATATCGAACAAAATTTGGTATTGGCCAACCGACAGCCAGATAATGCAACATGATACTATCATTTGTGAACGTCTTTCACCTGAGGCAGTTTCCCTATCAAGGCTATACCTGATGCTGTAGGGTTCGGTTTATTTACAGTAACAGAAGAAACTATTAAACCATATCGTACAATTAATTAAAAAAGATCTGTGTTTTCATTTTCAGAACAGAGATACATATGCAAAAGTATTGCCTCGATCTGGTACGGCACTAAATTTAAATATTCAAGTTACACTTGGGGTGATCGATCCCGACTATCAAGGAAATATAGGGATAACTACTTATAATTTGAGTGAAAAGGAGATTACGTTACCAAAACATATATGTATTGCAGTGTTAATATTTTATAAAAATATTTCAATTCAGTTAGAAGAAAATACAAATGTTTTTAAGAACGTACAACCAATGCAAAGAGGGGATAAGGGTTATTCCAGTACTGGTTTTGACCTAATTCATCATGGATAAAGTTGTTAAAATACATACCTTGTCTTATGATGATAAAAAAGATTTAATAGTGGCTTTGGCTCAAGTCAGAAAGAGAGGCAAAAACGGTTACGTCATACTATAAAAGTTCAACTTTGTGTACACACTAAATTTCGTAAAATAGCCGAAGAAAAAAAATAATTAAGAACCTGGCTTGTAAGTTCACCCTCTGTGTATATGAGTACATATAGTAAAGATAGAGTTTTAGGAAAAGTTTTATGTAAAGAACGTACAACCAATGCAAAGAGGGGATAAGGGTTATTCCGGTACTGGTTTTGACCTAATTCATTATGGATAAAGTTGTTAAAATACATACCTTGTCTTATAAAGATAAAAAAGATTTAATAGTGGCTTTGGCTCAAGTCAGAAAGAGAGGCAAAAAACGGTTACGTCATACTATAAAAGTTCAACTTTGTGTACACACTAAATTTCGTAAAATAGCCGAAGAAAAATAATTAAGAGCCTGGTTTGTAAGTTCACCCTCTGTGTATATGAGTACATATAGTAAAGATAGAGTTTTATGAAAAGTTTTATGTAAAGATAAGAGTTATCGTGATATAAGTAAACGTGTGGAAAATTATGTTAAACGAGGCTTGGGATGGGTAATCTATAAAATTAAAGAAATCAAATTAAAAATATATAAATATTTTCCTCATGGGGGTGGAAATGTAAACATGTCGAACTTGCCGAGCTGGGTTAGACCATATGTGATGGCAACTAGAGCAAGGGGGTTTAAACGTAAAACTCATAATAAATGTTTCATCATTTGATATTAAATAAACTGTATCATATTACATCCCATATTTTTTTATTAAAAAACTCTTCAATTTGGATAAAATAAAATTCCCAGTTATTTTGCATGATATCGAGAGGTCTGAACGTTTGAATCACATAAGTGTGAACGTGTTTGGTGGTTTAACATGCAAATAAAAAAAATAAAGTACTATATATTACTCAGGTATCATCTGATGAATATGTAGACCTATTATTTAAAAAACATTATTACGTTATCAAAAACTTGGGTGGCTTTTCGAGGTGTCAAATACCCTTAGGCCATGCATGGAAAATAATGCTATTTTGCTCTAAATGTTTATACGTTACTGTTAACCCATTTGCATTGCAAATACATTCATGTTATGTCAAGAACAAACAGTTGTTTATTTTCCCACCAAAAGGTACTTTAATAAAATTTAAAGATATTTTTCGTGCTTATCCTCAAGATATGGTATACTGTTGGGATTCTGAATGCATCTTACAAAATCTTACATCAAGTTTTGGTTGTTCACCTAAAAAAGGGTTCTGCATGAGCATATCCCTGTAGCAACAGGTGTAGCCAGATTCGGTTATTTTTATGATTGTCTCATGCTAAACAATATTCAAATATTTATTGGTGAAAATTGTATAGATAAATTTCTAGACTTTCTCGATAAAGACTTACAATTTATTAAGGACCATAAAATGGATAACAAAATTATATGATCACGAGCTGCGAAGATTAAACATACCAGACGGTGTGCTCTATGTCAAATTTGGTTCGATAAAACCACTAAAAAATGTGCAAATCATAATCATGGCTGCGACTTGTCATGTGGTAAAGACTCAAATTTGATTAATTTCGCTCTGTGATCTATGTAATTTGAAGCATGCGACTTCCATGACTAGACCATTTCCGGTTTATGCTCACAACTCCACAAACTATGACAATATGTTAATTACGCAGAAAATAGTTGAAAGAGAAGGAACCAATTTAAAGATTCTTGCTAAGTCTAGTGAGAAATATTTATGCATTCAGACGAGCAAGTTTTGGTTTTTAGATGGCTACAACCTCCTTCCTAATAAATTGAGTACATTATCTGAAGATCTCCATTTCTCTGATCAATATCAAATGCCATTATCAAAAAAAATGGATACCCAATATTGGTATGTTCCTTGGAAAGAAACTGCATTTTCCCTATACATATTTCAATTTGATCGATAAATGGAAAACTACACAGCTACCATGCATAGATTTATTTTTAATGATCTAACTAATACCCCGATGACCAATGTACAATATGAATTTACTAGACATATATGGAACATCTTTCAATGTCGCACTCTTCAAGATTTATTGACGATATATTTGAAAGTTTATGTAGCCTTGTTAGCCGATGTAATACAGGCATTCAAGCAATTAAGTTTACGGTATTATAAGATTGATCCGACTTGACATTTTGTCAGCTTAACGCAACTTTCTTGGCAAGCAGCATTACAGTTTACAAATGCAAAATTAGAATTACTTTCCGATCTTGATATGTTCGATTTTGCTAGAAAAGCTGTTTGCGGATGTGTTAACAGTATATCGTACTGGTATGCACGGGAAATGACCCAGAAATTTCAAGCACGTTTGATCCTAATAAGGAAAACAGTTTTATATGTGCTTTTGTGTTAATCTTTATGGCTATATAATGATGCAAGATTTATATGTAGGGAATTTCAATTGGTAGAACCAAAACTTTATAACATGGTATCGGCTCTCGGTCATTTATACAAAGTTAAAGCTGTGTATCCTAAAACTTTGTGGTCGAAACATTCGGACTTGCCGCTTATGCCTGAATTGTGTACTATACCACTTAAGAGATTTAAATGCATTTACTATATACATGATGGAAAAAGTCAAATTAAAAAATCACGACCGTAAACAAAATTATCTGTTGATAACCTTCAAAACTAAAGACCATTACATGGTCTTTGCTAAGACGTTACATTTTTATATTAAACACGGCATAAAGGTAACCAAATATATAATATATAAAATATATAAAGTATTACAATTTGACACGTCAAAATATTTTTAAAATATATAGAATTTAATATGACCATGCATAAAAGAGTTCAGTAGCAATTCTAAACAGAAGATGTTTAAATGATTAATAAACTCATTATTCGGTCGTTTGCTTTTGCCGAAGGGAAAGTATACACATACTCTGTTGTGTGACCCTGTCAAATTAGGAAAAAAAATCGTTCACCACAATTTTATGAAGCCAATGTCATCAACAATAATATGGCCGTTGTCAAATTATTTTACACTGAAACTCTTCAGAATTCACCTATTATTGCAAGTGCGGCCATACTGGATTATGCTAAAATAGAATTATATAAATTCATTTATGAATATCTAAGCAAGTTCAAAACTTTAGAATTTGTCGGTATGGACGGGCTTATTCTAAAACTTGATATTTCCCCTGAAGCCTTAATAAAAAATATCCTCATATTTTTGACACTTCGGGGACTTACACCAGTACACATCCATTATATCATACACGCTTGAAGTTTTGCCCAGGTTCCTGGGAAATAGAATTACCACATATACATAGGTTTGTAGGTTTAAAATCTAAAATGTACTCCGTTGAATTATATGGCAAGCGAACTATTATCGCGCAAAAGGGGTACCAACCGTGTCTTTGAACTCCATTGATTTTGATTTATACTTAACATGTTTAAAGGAATGTTCTAGGTATGAAAACACATACAAAGCAATTCAAAGCCATAAGCAAAAATTAACTACAATATCTCAAACAAAAGTGTCATTATTTGCATTGGACTCAAAGCATAAAATTTGTGCAATGGACATAACAAAATCTCTACCATATTGTTAACGCAACAAGCAAGCTCCTGTATAAACAGCCAGCCAAACCACTTCCACCACCCACTGGAACTACAGGTTTAATTATACAGATCCTATTTGCCAAAAAAAAGGTTTGTCTAGACAAATGCTCTCTCATGGTGGTGGTCTTTCAAGATAGGCATTACAAATAGAGTAACATTAAGTTTACCACCACCACCACCACCCTATTATAATGACTAATTATTGCATTGATGAAATAATTAATATAACAGAAATTTCTTCTTCTTCTTTTTTTCAGATATTAGATGACAGACATCTGTGTTTTATCCCATTTCGTTGTATTTTGTGAAACCAAACCAACCGACAAGAGTATAAATATTAATTATTTTGGTTACATTGAAAGAGAAGTACAAAGAGAGACAATTCTATTACAGTGTAATAACTTTACAATTAAAATAACGAGAAAAGGAAACTTTACCATATAAGCCAAAAATCCAGAATACTGTTTTCAAAATTTGTCCAGAATCATTAAAACAATCACAAAATGCATTAATATTTTTTTCCGACACGACAATCACACAATGTCGCTATAACATTAAGAATATTCAATTTCATTCAAATTTTCAGTTAATGAATGAAAGACAAATTCATAAATATATCCATTACTTGAAAACAAACGAAGCTTTTCCTGAGAAAAACCAAATTTTCACAGAACAGCTAGGGGGTTGGTCTAAAGTATATGAAGCAAATGATACAGGCATCCTCAATATCAAAATTTGCATAACTTATAACGACAAGTCGAGGTCTTCAATAACTATTCATAACAGTGGGAAAATAACTGGCGTGTGCCCCGGTGTAGAACCTTTCTTTAATATTAGTGACTGTTTAAAATCGGCCCATCAATATGTCAAATAAATTTGACACCCATAGATTCTCTTATTACTTATCGAGAACTCTGGCAAACGATATAACGCTGGCTGACACGTATGACCCACAGTACCTTCAACATTTACGCAATCACTTGAATATTGGTCCAGACACCAGCAAGACCTCGATTGAAAGGAAACTCAATGAATTTATCTTGCAAGACTATAAAAACTATTACGGAGAATCTGATATCATGGAAATAAGACGTGTGCCGACAGACTATTGGTACAGTAGCTTGCTATTGAAACTGTGCAAAATCGTAGGCTGTCTGATTGAGGTGCGAGGTATAGATGGAAAACTGATCCCCCAATGGAACCTTCCTGAAGCGAAAAGGCAACCAGCCGATACAAACTTTAATTGGAGAAAGTATCCAATTATATACAAAGTCGATGCAACTGCCGCCATACCTTCGGCCAAAATTCTTCCTTCGACTTCTTCCAAAGCGAGCGAAAGTGCGACTTCCAAAAGTGCGACTTCCGCACCAATTGCAAGTATGACTTCCAAACCCAAAGCAAGCGCAAGTGCGACTTTCAAACCAAGTGAAAGAGCGACTTCCAAACTAAATGCGGCGTCCAGCACCGGCAAAGCAACTGAAAGCAAACAAAAAGAAAGCGCTAAAAGACATGGGGGTGAGGTGAAGTGCACAGCTAAAAAATTAAAACCGAGTGCAGCTGTTGCACCTTCAAAAGATAAAAAATTATTAGACATGCCTCTGGATTTTGATTTCCTGTCAGAACCACAGTCTAGCTGTAGTTCAAGTGCCAACGTAGCTGAACAAGATCTGGCTCTATCATCTTCATCATCAGATGTCGAATTCATAGATGACGATGAATTTACATCGGCAAAAAGAGAAAAGTTTCAAGAGCACTTAAAAAAATTGGCTGAAAGCGAAGAATTTAAGTCCTGCCAATCCTACATAAACAAATTGCAGCAGCAGGTCAACTCAATGGCAAGAAAATTCAAAGTAGAACCAAAATGCGCCATGTGCATCTACCACTGTTTTTCGGTTCTGGATGATCTGTCAAAAAATCCATCTGGGAGACCGAGCACAAAAAAATAAAATCCTAACTACTGACTGTAAAAGTTCCAATTGAAGCCGCAGCTACTATTAGAAGGCACTTTTTGATATATATGCAAATCATGCACTATAATAACTAAGCTGGTACAAGTTACCATCTGATTAATTACCAAACATTAACTGAATGTTTAAGTGATGCTGTGTGGTGAAGAAACTGAGGCCATGCTAATAATAAATGATTTTCCTGACCTTTTATGTTACTGGCTCAGTAAATCAAGCTGATTGGTGGATGCATATAAATGTTCTTACATGAACATACATATGCTTAGAGATTATCATGTCTTCCTTCAATATCTTGCCTACCATAAAGTGACACGTGGCAGTCAACAAGGGGTGCATAGCACTCAAATAGATACATTTGTTGAAATGTCATACATTGACCTACAGTAGAAGTGACTATAAGCTTCTAAGCTGTAGAATTGCTGCTTCAAATGGAACTTATATACAATGGCCCCCTGCATTTTAAGACTAGCTGTTGGGTTAGAAAAAATGTGTAGTCACGGTGGTCTTAAAATGGAGATATATTTTGATTGAAAAATAAATACTTGGCAAATGGTAAATAATCTGAAGTAATTGTAGCAGTGTTTTTAGCTATGCCATTGCATTTTACATTTAAGATTAAATTCTTCAAATGTATAGTTGAGGCACAATAGCTTCAAGACCTTGGAAATAACCTAAACATTTACCCCACTCCCGACAGACTACTGGCACACTATTTTACTATCTACAAAGTTATAGGTTGCCCGTTGGAGGATCAGTTTCCCATCTACCCTTGATCTACTGCTCGGTGGTCTTAAAATGAAGGGAATTATCTAAATTTTGTCTTGAACCATAGCGACCACTGTATTCTAATATGCTTTCTTTGCTTCCTGGGAGGGAAAAAATTTTAAGTACTGCAATTTGCTACACATTTTTTATCTATACAATATTATTAAAAGTAAATTGCTTCCCTGTTCCTAGGGGGGGGGGGAGAACTTTATATGAACTTCTCTCCAAATGGCATACAGGAAATACTGTGCCTGTCACTTTTTAAAATATCTGTCAAAAAATTTAACTAGCACAAAAAATAAAAATGTTAACTACCCATTTCAACCCCCCTGCATTTTAAGACTACTCGTTAGACCAGAAATTGTAGTCAAGGTAGTCTTAAAATGGAGGGATATTTATATTGAAAATACAAGACTTGTCATTATAAGTTATGTATTACATTTTAAAAGCCTAAGACCAGTGCATTCTAACATTCTTTCTCCAGTGTGTTTAGCTGGCGGGGGGAGCAGGAAAAAATTTTAACTTCTACACAATATAAGCAAAATGCTATGCAAGTTAAAAAAATGCATAGCAGTCTTTCTATGATATTGCATTTTATATTACAACCAATTTCTTCAAATCTACCATTTTTCAACTATACAAATTTTTAAAAGTAAAACATGTTGCCTGGGGAACTTTCTCTATGTAGGACTTGCAACACATCTTACAAATGTATAACTCTAAATATATGCTCTTTGCTGCTTGCCGGTTGGAAAGGTAACAACAGCTTAACTATATTCCTTTTGTTCGCTTCATAATCACAAAGTACGAATTTTCTGTTTAATCAGAGGACTAGGGTGACAATCTTTTTGCAGCCCCCCCCCCTTTTTTTTTGGGGGGGAGGGGCTGGTTGTTTACAAAACAATCCTCTCCTGTTGATACTTTGTACAGATTTAGGGATCTCCTGCTGTGTCCGTCAGGCTGATGGTGCAAAAAGAAAGTCTGGTTAGATTACATTGTGGATCACAATCAATGATGAGTTTTCCTTGGTTGGCAAAATAACTTGGCATCACTCCATTCCTCACTGTAACACAGCCCTTACAGTTTGTACACTGACTGTAAAACCTAATCATTCACCAATACTTGTCCATCCAATGCAACCATATATTGTATTTGCTCCTCCGCAATGTCTCCCGGTGATCCGGAACACGTCGAGTAGCAGCCTTTAATATTACGTCATCTTCAGACAGCACCATGAAAACTAGTCGAAATCATCAGTTCTGTCTATGTTTTATGCTTCTTGCAGCTCGAAGAAAATAAATCATTGCAAGGGATTCATTGAAGAAAATAAATCCTACTATTACCATTACACTTTTGGTACAGTCTGAGTTACTGAAATTCATTAATGCTTGCAAGGGATTCAGGACCTTCTGCCAAATACTAGTGGCCTTTTAAGACATGTGGTCTTTCAGGTCTCTCAAGACTTAAGGACTCACAAAGCTTAAATTACAGTGTTATCCTAATAAGACAGGAGTTACTAGTAAACTTCGAGTTTTATGCATTGGTAATATAGGAATCTCACTTCCTGCCAGTAACATGGCTCCTCCTACGTTTATGTCACACCTCATACCCGGACCTGTTGCTTGAGCTGAGACATGCACAATAGCTGGGCTTTCTTTTACGGATCTCCAGGTCCAAGTAATTTTGATACTTTGTATATGCAGACTACGGGAAAGATAAAGCTTGGTTATCATATTATAATTCAGCTGGTCACGTTTTGTTCTGGTGGGATACCTATATCAATACTAGCTATCTTATTATAATTTACCAGCAGTATGTATACATGGCTTGCTTGTGTGGCTGTTTTCTTTAATCCAGAGTTTATAGTGTGGTACACCATGGGGCACATCTCTTTTTATCCAGTCTTATGGTGCACGCGTGTGTTACCAATGGAACCATTGCTTTTCATAAATCCAATCCTTGCTTGTCTTTATTGTGTGGTACACCGGAATCTCTTTATCTAGTTACTTCATTGTGTCATGGCAGGCAATCTTGTACTTATCGTGCATCTTTTATCCAGTCTTTATTTTGTGGGAGGTAATGCCGTACACCACATCTATTTGTACTACTGATCCTAAGGTAGTGGGTAGATGCTTATATCATCTATCGGGAATCGAACGACCCCACCTCCAAAGTCCACATCATGAGCAAGCCAAATACACGAATGTTGTTTAGCAATCCATCTATTGAAACATTTTTAGTATATATGGCTTGCTTGATGCATTTACTACCACCACAAGCAAGCCGAGATTTGTATAAGTATGTATACATGGCTGGCTTGTGTGGCTGTTTTCTTTAATCCAGACTTTATTGTCTGTTATGCCATGGGACGTACCGTCTATGTTGCACTCTATTGTGTAGTACACTGGAGTGGAGTATATTCCGTTCTGCGTACTTTATTGTGTACTGGAGTAAAGCTTCTGTTATTTCATGAATATTAGATGAGCGACATCTGCATCTTATCCCATTTTGTTGTCTTTTGTTACACCAAACCACCTAAGAAGGGTATAAATATTGATTATTTTGGCCACGTTCATAGCGAAGTGCAAAGAGAGACCATTCTGTTAGAATATAGCGAGTTTACTATTAAAATAACAAGAAAAGGAAATTTTACAATATTTGCCAAAAATCCAGAATACTGTTTTCAAAATGTGTTCAAACATCACTAAATCAATCACAAACTGCATTAATATATTTCCTGATACAAAACTTACACAATGTCTGTATCAAATTAGGAACATTCAATTTCATGCAAACTTTCAATTCAATAATGAAGGCAAATTCATAATTATATTCAATACTTGAGAACAAGAGAAAGCTTTTAGTGAAAAAAGTATAGTTTTCACAAAACAGCAGAGGGGTCATTCTAAGATATATGTGCCAAGCGATACAGACATCGACAATACAAAAACTAACATAGCTTATAAAGACAAGTCAAAGTTTTCCATAGCTATCCATAGCACTGCTAAAATAACTGGTGTCTGTCCCGGCATAGAACCATTTTAACATAAGTGATTGTTTGCAATCACCCTTTAAATATATCAAGCAAATTTGATGTTCATAGATTCTGTTACTACCTGTCAAGAACTCTTGGAAATGACATATTATTGGCTGACACACTTGAGCCCTAATACATGCAAATTTTAATTGGCAAAAAAACCTCAATTATATATAAGGCTGATAAAACCTCTATACCTTCTGCCAAAATTATTCCTTTCACAACTAGCAAACCGAATGAAAGTGGACTTATACCTCTCCCTCTACCAGCAAAACTGAAACTGTTGGCTTTGTTGAAGCTGTTAGTTTTATAAAGTACGACTCTTGGTCAAATTTGGAAAATATAGTATGATGATTTAGAATTTTCTGTAAGGAGCATATATAGATGTGACCTGGAAGCAAATCTGCCCACTACATTAACCTACTGCCTATATTGGCATATTATATACTCTGTATTATATACTCTGGAGCGTCGGAGGATCTCTTACATCAGGAACTTACATCAGGGTGTTACGTCAGTCTTACCTCAAGCCTTCGCCTAATAAACTGGAAAATGTTCCAACACCTCTTAAGATTGAAGAACCAGAAATGTAAGGGAGTTCTTGTTTTTGTGACTGTGGGGCTATTTTTCTCTGTGATGATCCTTGTCTTTCCGCTCACCTTGGTCTTTACTCAATGAAACTTATGAATGCCTTCAGTGCCACCATGGATAGGCCCCTTACTGTGAATATCAAACCCAAAGACTGTGGTGAGATATATAATCATATTTGTGTGCCCTTTGAATTTGAGTACATCTACAGAACCTGTATATTCGATTTAGGGCACCTTGGTACCGCTCAGTACTTATGGGGAGGGATGGGGTTGGGAGTTATGGGGGTTGGCCTAATTTGTTTGTTAAAGTATGAAACATTGTTGATTATTCTAAATTTATACCCCCACCCCCCATAGTCTTTTCAGATTTGCTGCAATCGTGATGTGGATGTGGCATGGGCGACATGTGAACATAACCTGTGCTTTGACTGCTTCACCAAGATAAACTGAAGATCTTTGTATTCGCCATGTGGATGCCCATTTTGCCCTTGCCCTAACACTGCATACACCTATTTAAACTCAGGCACCCAGATTAGGATTGATAACGAGGAGGGTTACAATGTGTGTAATTGTGGGATGATGATAGTGATGACGATAGTGATGATAAGGAGGCTCCATACAGGGCACTGCCTCTGCAAGGTGCAATGTTTGAGCATCTTTTTCCATCATATCAAAAAACCTGCCTTTGACACCAAAAATCTGAATATCGATGACCCAAATATCGATTATAATCTTCCCCGATAATTGGGCAAGACGGAACACTGAGTAAAGTGGGAGCGGTATCCTGACAGAGTCATCATGGGTGTCCCAGCATATTAACCTACTGCTTGCCATGTACCCAGGCCGCCATTCGTCAGTATCCCCATTGTGCAGGAAATCAAAGGAAGCCAGAATGCACCCCTTATGAACTGACTAAGACACCGAATCTGCCATAACAATGGGTAGAAGCAGATTGAATGGGCATAACATCAAAGCCAGCTTTATTCGTCCGTGTACATAGCATGTACATAGGATAGGTTTACACAAGTATAGCCTCTATATCTACATTATCCACAGAGGTGCTAACCTTAGTCTACCAACTACTACCAACAAACGACACAAATTTTAGGCTGGAGGAGTCTTCGCTGGGCATATTACCGGCAACAAAGGAAGGTTATCGGTACATTCTTGCACTGGTTGATCACCGTACAGGCTTTGCAGAGGCCATAACCCTTCTGGATAAACGTGCTATGACAATTTTGGCAAGCGGTTTACAGCATTAAGCATCTGTGAGCGACAGTGCTTCACCCACAAACCAGTGGAGTCACTGAGCAATTTATCCACACGATTAAAGACACCATTAGAAAGCCTAGCAACAATCAACCCGAATCAAGCGAGGATGTATTGCTCTGTGAGCTTATGAGGTGGTGGTGGTGGGGTGAATCAGGCTTATAGTCGGCTTTCAACCACTCATGGTCATATCACCGACTGCAAGTTGGATTCGGTGGTGTATGCAGGTGTATGCGTGGTGATTTGTGAGCTTATGAGTTTCACCACAATCAATGTAAGCTGGATTAACCCTTACCAGGCAGTCTTTGGCCAGGTTTCTGGAAACCAGATAATGAATGATGAGAGAAATAAGCTGCATGAAAAGACTGACGATGCCAGCCAGATACTGTATAAGAGTATAAGAGAATTACATCTCCGCTTGGTGATCAAACACAATTACCACGATACTTACAAAATGCTCAACCTATGATAACTCTGTCAAACAAGCATCAATGCACTTTTCCCAGATGGCACTAGTGTGGTTTTAAATAATATTGGAGACAGCAAATTTGAATGGGCTCAGCAAGGGAGAGGGATTGTGGGGATCCACATTGCCATGGTTACCAGGACGTGGGCAGCTGGGTGTGACATCTGGTGGCTATGCCATGTACTAGAGTAAGAAATCGGGAGAGCAGTGGGATCATTGCCAGGCAAACATATTCATGTATTTGCGACGTCACCCCAACCTCTGGTCTGTGCTGTTATGTGTGTATATATATGATTTCTAAAATAAACGGAAGCGTTTGCCACCAGAGCCTTCCACAACGATCATCTTTCGCTGTCTTGAATGTAGAACTCTGGTATAGTCAGATGCACGAGCCTGAAAGTGAGTCTCTACATTACTGACAGAGCTCGTGCAGGATGCTTTTTGTCCCATACAAAGCATCGAAAACGAACCTGTAACTGAAGGCTTTAAACGTTTCAAATAAATTGAACTTTCAAACTATGAAAACTTAAAAGAAAATGAAGGAAGAAGAGCAAGAGCAAGAAGTTGGCAGTGAAGGTATGGCGGGAGATCACCTGGAAGGGGCGAGAATGCGCAGATTCTTAAAGACAGTAGAGCTGCCAGGAGGGAATCAAGTCTGTCCATTGGGGTGGCACCTTATAGTGGTGATGCTGAGCCGGCGACGCGAGAATTTGTCCGTGAAACGGACCTAGTACACTGCGATTTTCCAGGTGGGGCAGTCCAGATAGCACTGAGAGCCGCCAAGGGGAGCTGAAGAGAGTCCTATTAGGTCTGGTTGAGCACATACAACCGCAGCAACCAGACGTGCTGGTAACGTAGCCACAGATAAAAGACGAGGTCGTCCGGCAATTCATCTCTGCAGAAAACGAGCGCAATATGTTCCAAGAGATGGTTGCTATGCACAGGTACGCGGATAAATCTATTGCATCATACTACAGACGGTTCCAGAGAGTCATGAGGGTGGCATTACCACAGCTGCAAGAGGGTGACATCCGGAGGTCCGTTGTGCCGGTGCTGGCCCGGGGAAGCGGGAGCGAGAAGTTAGCATTACGCTTGTTTGCGATCCAGAATCCGACACTTCTATTGATGGCAGAGGTAGTAGAATCCTATGTGCTGGTCCAGGAACAGATGTAAGTGATTTGTCCTGAGAAGAAGCAGGGCACATCAATTAATGTGGTAAGTGGAGATAGCTTGGAATCACTGAATCATGCTATCTGTAAATTATTTATTATTGTGAACTTGTGTTGTTGAATGATGAGGGAATTAGCTATAGCTTGGTTTGAGCCTGAGAAGTGTGATGAAATACTTAATGATCACAGCCACTTTGGTTAAATTTAAAATTATCTTGAAATTCATTTGCTCATAATGATGTCTGGTATGCAGTGTGCTTCTCTGGCTGATCTTTCTTTGTTGCGTTCACATTGATTTGTACATTTGCACACTGCCGGGGAGAGAATAGTCATCTTCCTCAGCGCCATCCCTGCCAGTCTTTTGGGCATAACACAAGGCTCAATTTGATTGTTAGATTAAAATTTAGTGGTACTTGAGGTGGCTGGTGTTCGTCTAATTGTGAATAAAATACATGGTGGTTGTTAAAGGCAAAGAAATTTAGAATAAGGCTCTGGCGTGTTCTCGAGTGTATTATCGCAGATTAGCAGTATCTATACACTATTGGAGGCTTATAGCGTGCCTTGCGCACTTTATTGCTCGTGTTTGCAAGTATTTCGTTGTGTTGAGTTTCTTTTTCGTTTGCACATATTTACTGGGTTTAGTATATGTGTGGTATTTATATATATTTGCTTGGGGGTAGTAGACAATCATGCAGGTTATTCCAAAACGCGAAATTTTGCTGACGTGGCCAGCAGCGTACATAGGGGAATGCCATTCTGTTTTATTCGCAGTGCTGGCTAATTCCACTTTAGGTATGGTGGCTCGTCAGCAGTCATTGCCAGTGGCTGCTGTTTCACTCCCATGCATGTTCGGTGTCACCAAAAGTTTTATTTTTCTTCCCTCTCCAGCGTCTGAGTCATGTGCCAACATTGTGGCTTGCGGTGGTCCAACGGGAGTTTGGGTATCTTTACTTCCACCTCACTTTCAATACAGAGCAAAAAACAACTTCGTACTATACATGAATCAAAATTACACACTTTGCCTTAAGACTTCAAATGAAAATATGTATAATGGATTCGGGAAATTAGGCTTAATGTTCATAGATGGTATATTAATCGCATGCTAGATTGTATATTGATCGCATGCAAATGGGGCTGCTGACTTTTGATTGACACGAAGAATGAAGTTAATGATAGCAAATCGTGTCAGTGTGCATAATGTTGTGGTTTGTAAATATTCAGGGCCTAATGAAGTCAGCCCACTTAGTCTGTTGGTACTTAACTATATTGTATTTTAAGTGTATGTGAGTGAATCCCTGGCATTGGAAAATAGATAATTGTAAATACTGTAGCGCAATAGTTATTTTATATGTAGGGTAAATTTATAGCTATATACATTGAACTTTGTGATAAAATTAAATTAGTTAAAATATAAATTAGTATTTTCTGTAATAAAATTACATAGGTAGTAGCTGAGAAACAGGTTCTTTGGATTGTAATGGACACTGATGCAGTTCTGGAGGAAGAATACTGGGCCTATCCAGACGACACCCTGTTCCTGTAAGTCAATAACCAAACTTTGATCCTGTTTTGTTGCCTAAAAATTTACAGTAACATTTCCTTAAAATTATCTTTTGCTGGTATCTGTCCTGAACGAAGTAGGGATGGATGGGTATGATGAAGGGGCAGATGTGGCAGCCCAGCGTCTGGTCAATCTCGGAGAGCAGGCTCAGCAAGGAGACCTTCAGCCAGAGGGACACCAGCTAGTGGCCGTACCAGCAGCTGGGTACCTGCAGGGCCACCCACAGAGGGCAGTTGTACCTGCTGCCAGAGCAGGACAGCAGCTGGGGCTGATGAATAGAGCAAGGGCCATCGCTGATGCCTTGCTGGCAGCCCAGGCCAGGCTGCTGGCCGATGCAAGGTGGATAAGGGTCCAGGAGCGCCTATCGTCCAGGGTCCGCCATGTACTGGTGAGGAGAAGGTGACAGCTAAGGAAATCTATGCAGCGGAGCGTGAAGTAGCCGGCAGTGGACTTCATGTGACCTTAGTCAAGTCCCGGAGGGAGCTAAAGCAGGCTCTCCTCACTGAAATCGAAGTTTTGCCACCTGACCATCTCTGGGAGCAGGTGAGGCCCTCCCTGGTAAGGCAATTTATCTCAGCTGCTAATGATGGACGTTTACTGAGATGATGGGGATGCGGAGGCATGCTGACGAGTTGCTGGCAGTCAATACTACTACCAGTACAACACAGTTGTGATGGTTATATATTGCTTTTCATTGTGATACATAGCAAACTGATAAAGGGTCACAGTGACAGCTCTAGATCGACCCACGACTTGAGTCACCTGTCCGTTTTCTTATCGTTCGTACTGTTTTCTTTCATTTTATGTAACACATACGTGCAATTATAATGAAATATTTTAACGACATAGTGTTCAGACTTATTTGGGTGAAACTGCAGAAAGTGGCAAATTGATAGGAAAAATAAATAATGGATAAGCCTAACTTTATCGATGTTTATTGGTTGGATACTTTTCGAAACAGATTGTTTTTACTTTCAAATTATTCAAAACGACAAACAAGATAATTCAACTGTTTTGCTTTCATTGGATATTTTGTTCATGACCATTGAACCAGGTAATAATAAAATATATTAACTCATTCCGGCCAACCAGATGTGGCACTATATAGAGAATATGAATCTTGTATAACTAAAACGTAGGAGAGTTCTTGTTTTTTATGACTGCGGGGCTATTTTTCTCTCTGACGATACATGTCTTTCCATTCACCTTAGTCTTCACTCAATCAAACTTATGAATGCCTTCAATGCCACCATGTATAGGCCCCCTAACTGTGAATATCAAACCCAAAAACTGTGGTGAGATAAACAATCACGTCTGTGTGCCCTTTGAATTTGAGTATATCTACAAAACCCTTATATTCGATTTAGGGCACCTTTCGCCGGTCTTTGAAAGGAGGTCCTCACCTCCTCGCCCCTATTCCAGTACATCAGCTGGCATCACCACAAAAACGGATGCACCACCCATCAAGACAATACTCAATAACTGCAATTGGTCAACATCACAAAAACTAGAATTACCAGTAACACCACCACCAGATGCAGTTGTGGCAGCGGCAACAAGAGCAGGAATACCACTGCCATCACCATCTATATTTATCATCACATTTGAGCAAAAATAATATCCATACTCTCCCTTCCCTCCAACCCTTCCCTACCAATCCGTCTACTCTTCCTGTTCCTCCTGCTACTCCTACTCATCCCACAGCCCTTTCTTCTACTCTTCTTTCAACACTCTTCCTACCCCCTCTACTCTCTTTAGTAAGGTGGTGATAACAAAACTGCATCAGATATACTTATCCACACAGGGTTTGCCTGTATGCCACTTGGTCAAATTCTTTTGAGAAGTAGTAAAAAAAAAGCCTTCTGAGAATATATTTTGACAGGGTGCCAACTCTATACATATATGTGAATAGGTTCCTACTTTGTAAATTTAAGTTGCAGCGCCACTTAAATATTTGTTGACGCAGGTAAGACACAAGACTTAGAAAGGTGAAGGGCCACTCTTGATGCTGCTGTAATATGGCACTTGATATAAGGATAAATAATCTGATAGGTTTAGTTATATGAAATATAGGTCTTTTTCTTCTTTTCTCAGATATTAGATGAACGACTTCTGCATCTTGTCCCATCTTGTTACACCAAACTAACTAGGAAGAGTATAAATAATGATTATTTTGGCCAAGTTAATAGAGAAGTGCAAAGAGAGACCATTCTGTTACAATATCGCGAGTTTACTATTAAAATAACAAGAAAAGGAAATTTTATAATATTTGCCAAACATTCAGAATACTGTTTTCAAAATGTGTTCAAAATCATTAAAACAATCACAAACTGCATTAATATATTTTCCGATACAAAAATTACACAATGTCTTTCTCAAATTAAGAACATTCAATTTCATGCAAACTTTCATTTCAATAATGAAGAACAAATTCATAATTATATTAAATATTTGAAAACAAAAAAAGGATAATTTTCACAACAGCTGGGACGGGGCGGGGTTCATTCTAAGATATATAACTTATATAAAGACAAGTCAAAGTCTTCCATAGCTATCCATAGTACTGGTAAAATAACTGCTGTCTGTCCTGGTGTTGAACCATTTTTAACATAAGTGATTGTTTGCAATCAGCCTTTCAAAATGTCAAGCAAATTTGATGTTCAGAGATTCTGTTACTACTTGTCAAGAACTCTTGGAAATGACATAGTATTGGCTGACACATTCGAGCCACAATGCATGCAAAACGTGAGAAATCAACCAAACATTGGTCTGGACACCCCCAAAGCTAACTTAATGTAAACTGAAAGCTAACTGAAAGTAAACTCAATGCGTTTATACTTCAGGATTATCAAAAGTTTCACAGAGAACATCTCTTCGATGTGAAATGTGCGCTGACAGACTACTGGCACACTAGTTTACTAATGGAAATGTGCAAACTTGTAGGATGCCTAATCGAAGTTCAAGGGCTAGATGGGAAACTTATTCCACATTCGGAATCTACCTCAGGGAAAAAGGAAGGAGGCCAACGTGAACTTTAATTGGCGCAAATAATGATTAAATTAGATTTAATAATTAATAAAATATAACTATGAAAATAATTAATAAATTATTTGGTATTATATTAAATACTTGAGGACAGCTAAAAAAAGCATAATTTTCACAGAACAGCCGGGGGGGGGGAGTCATTCTAAGATATATAACTTATATAAAGGCAAGTCAAAGTCTTCCATAGCTATCCATAGTACTGGTAAAATAACTGCTGTCTGTCCTGGTGTTGAACCATTTTTTAATATAAGTGATTGTTTACAATCAGCCTTTCAAAATGTCAAGCAAATTTGATGTTCAGAGATTCTGTTACTACTTGTCGAGAAATCTTGAAAATGACATAGTTTTGGCGGACACATTTGAGCCACAATACATGCAACACCTAAGGAATCACCTAAACATTGGTTTGGACACCCGCAAAACGTCAGTTGAAGGAAAACTCAAAGAGTTTATCCTTCAGGAAAAAGTATTACGGCAAACCTGATCTCTTCGATGTGAAACATGTGCTGACAGACTATTGGCACACTAGATTACTAATAAAAATCTGCCAACTTGGAGGATGCCTAACCGAAGTTCAAGGGCTAGATGGGAAACTTATTCCACATTTGAATCTACCTCAAGGAAAAAGGAAATCGGCCAACGTGAGGTTTAATTGGCGAACATACCCAATTACATATAAGGTTGATGCAACCTCCATACCTTCTGCCAATTTTTTTTCCTTCCACTAGCAACCCAAATGAAAGTGTGACTTCTGCCACTCCCTCTACCACCAAAGCAACTGAAACTGTTAACAAACAAAAAGAAAGCCTGACAAGACTTGCCAGTGAGGTCAAGTGCAAGTCAAAGAAGTTGAAAATGAATACACATGCACCTTCAAAGGTGACAAAATGTTAGACATGCCTCCGGACTTTGATACATGTTCCCTGTCAGAACCACAGTCTGTCTGTAGTTCAAGTACTTCTTTGAATGTAGCTCAAAGAGAAGCCTTATCTTCTTCATCATCGGACTCAGATGCAGAGTTTATAGATGATGATGCATTTACATCAGTGAAAAGAGAAAATTTTCAACAACACTTTAAAAAATCACTGAAAGTGAAGAATTCAAAGCCTGCCAATCCTACATAAACTGTGATTATTGAAATCTATTTCTATAAATATCACCCCATTCGCACATTGAAGAAAGTAAACTATGACATATTTGGTGCATTATAAAGAAAAATCTAGTCCATTTACAGTGCACGTTATGTTGTTTCTCTTGTTTCTGTTCCTGTTTATTTCATATAGCCAGGTTCTGCAAGGATAGCCACAGAGACTTTTTCCACTTAATCATTTATACTTATTTAGAAAGTCCAACCAATATGGTACCAAGGTGTTTAGGAACCCATTCAAGGAGCAGAGAGAAAATAGTCTCCTCTCAGAGGTGGGATGATATATAAATAATCACAGCTGAATGACTTGGTTTATAGCTCCAGCAGTTGGTCAATGGCAGGTGCCAGTGTTGCAACCCCACCGCAGGCAGTAGCAGCTGGCATTTGAACCAGGAGTTTGGATTGTGTACTATCTGTTATTGGCTTTGTTTGAGTCGGGGGTGTGAAGCGATTCTCTGCAATCATGTTGGAAACATGTCAAGTAAATTTGATGTACAATGTTTCATTTTCAAAAAATTGGTGAATGACATTGTTCTGGCAGATACTTATGAACCTATCTACCCGACACATCTTCGTAATCATTTGAAAATCGGCCTGGACGCCAGAAGAACGAAAACTCAATGAATTTGTGGTCCAAGATTACCAAAAATATTATGGCAGCAATGATGGCAGAAATGTATTTGAAGTCAAATACATAGAGGGTGACTATGTAAGTGGCCACTTACTGCTACAAATAGGCAAACAGGAAGGATGTTTGATTGAGATCCAAGAAAAAGAAGAGAGTCTGATTAAACAGTGGAATCTCAGTGAGGGCAAACGAAAGGCGGTCAATTCCAACTTTAATTGGCGAAAGTTTCCCAATCAATGCCAGGTTACCATGTCTTTGACTAGTACAAAACCTTCCAGCAGCAAATTGGAAGAAATAACAAGCAAAACAATTCTTAAAAGACCATCCAGCAATGCTAAGAGCAACAATTCGAAAAAAATTTAAAAACCTACAAAAACTTCACCATTGACAATTGACAAAAATGAAACACGAGAAAACGTGTCAAGCATGCCTCTAGACTATGAAACCATACAATGCGAACCTAAGTCTGCTTGCAGTTCAACAACTTCTACATTACTTGAGCAAGATCTAGCTGTATCATCTTCCTCGGACTCAGAAATTGAATTTATTGATGAAGATACTACCACCAATCATCAAAAATTCAATCAGGATTTGACAATAATAATGACTGAAACACCGCAATTCAAATCGTGTCAATCTTACATCAATAAGATGAAGCAACATTTTGATTCGATTGAAAAAATAATTAAAGCAGAGCCAGAATGCGCCATGTGTGCATACCATTGTTTCGCATTGTTAGACGAACTTTCCAAAAATTCTGCCAGCAGACCTGGCAGCAAGAAATAAAGCAAAGACATAAATATTATGTACATATGTATATACTGGTTGAGTGTCTATGTATGTATTTATGTGTACGTTGAGTGGGATGGAAAAAGAAAGTTTAGCAGGTAAGACATGTGATGTCCTTGTTCGAGTGTTGTAGCATTAATTGGGCACTGATGTCGTTTATTGTTTTCTTAGCCGCTGTTGCAACAGTACAGCGGGACAAGGACGCCTCACCGTCCCCAATGGGTACCAACCCCTCACCGTCCCCGATGGGTGCCAACCCCTCACCATCCCAGATGGGTGCCAATCCCTCACCATCCCAGATGGGTGCAAACACCTCACCATCCCAGATGGGTACCAACGCCTCACCGTCCCCGATGGGTGCCAATGCCTCACCGTCCCCAATGGGTACCAACGCCTCACCATCCCCAATGGGTACCAACGCCTCACCATCCCCGATGGGTGCCAACGCCTCACCGTCCCCAATGGGTACAAACGCCTCACCATCCCAGATGGGTGCCAACGCCTCACCGTCCCCAATGGGTGCCAACCCCTCACCGTCCCCGATGGCTGACAATGCCTCACCATCCCCGATGGGTGCCAACGCCTCACCATCCCCGATGGGTGCGAACCCCTCACCATCCCCGATGGGTGCCAACGCCTCACCGTCCCCAATGGGTGCCAACCCCTCACCATCCCCGATGGGTGCCAACGCCTCACCGTCCCCTGGCAGGCAGGCGTCAGCAGCACCCACTCAGGCTGACATGTACAGTAACAAACAGTGAATCGAAGAACACATTTACAGGAAAGAATATTGTTGGTGCCACGTGTGCGTCGTGCACGTAAGTAGCAAAATCCATACCTCGTGTCTGGCAGTATCAGCAACTGGGATTGTAGGCGGCACCTTAATTCTATTGTTCAATGTACATGGGTGGTAAACGAAACCATTTCTTACTATAATTCTATGAACTCAGATGCGTTTTGCTGTCTTTTAGATGGTACAAAGGTGTTCGGCAGGGTTAGTTTTAGAACATTGTTCACTAAATTATTGAACACCGCTATTTCTGCAATTTTACCGAGGTGTCTGTTTTATATGTATAGTCATTTACAAGCTTTTATAACTTGGGGCAGTGCCCATAGTGACAAATTTAATGTTTCAAATGGTGTGCGACAAGGTTCGGTGCTATGACCTATTCTCTTTGAGTATCATATGGACCAGTCCATCCAGGCACATCACGTCACATAATTGAATCAAGTTTTAACACGAAAATCAGCCTGAGGCAATTGATTTCTATTTTTTGTGTCGGGAACAAAATTCTAAATTCAGATCAAGAATTCCGGGATAGCTGTCTAAGGGTACTTTATGTCCTGACCCGACCTGACTGGTTTCAATGGGAAAGTGTCGGGATATGTTTTCGCCATTTCTGTCCGGCCTGCAAAATAGGAAGGAGGACAAATTGCCTTCTCCAACAAATTGGGAGTAACATCCCCTCGACAGCTAATTATTGGCGTAATAATGAATGTGTTGAACCGTCTGAAATGGCCTGGAGACCATGGTCTACATGAGATCATCTGGGGTCACCATGGTTTCTGGGTCAAAGGTTGCTTAGGGTGGCACCTGATGGTGACTTACTAGAACTACAACAAGGTTACTTTACCAACCCATGAAAATCCAGAAACCCTGTGGTCTCATTGTTGCGCAAATACATGCATTTATGTTATGATATCATTATGAACTGTGACCTGTGATAGTTTGTGCAGATATACCCCGATGCTAACAAACGGAGAAAGCCTTCCTACATTTCGGGAGCCATTTTACCACCGAATCTGAGAACTTTCGTTTGTCTCTTCATGTGGCATAATGTAAGCACATGCACATTACGAATCAGATGCACAAGTCCCTAAGTGGTGTCTTACAGTGCGACGACGCTCGCTCGCAACCTGGAGCTTGTAGATTTAGGGAGCAATGTCGGCCGGAGAGAAACATCGTGGAAGAAAACCTTTGCCGGCATTGAAAAATGCTCGCTCTACAATCCACAAGTTGGCATCCAGAGTGGGATAGGAAATGGGAGGATTGGTCCCGACCTGATTTAATCCCCTGTATTGAATTTTTCGAACTGCGGCACGAGTTTGAAAATTAAACCTGTATCATTGGGAATTGTTAAGGGTTATAAGGCATAGCATTTCTGTGGCGCTAAGGCTGCAGGGGATTGTTATCTAAAGTCGTATACATAATTATTAATTATTTTTTCCTTCTTAAAAAAATGCTGTCCGTCGTATGGTAATTCAATTCTATTAGCAATTTGCTATATATGGCTTGCTTGCTTTCCTTTACTTAGACACTATTTAACAAGGCCCTGGCTGGGCCGTTTTGGGAGCCATAGCATAGGAGTACTCCGTCAACTGACATGGTGCCGAGAATGGGTCAACGTCCTCATCCCAGCTCTTGGCCGATGTCACTGCTGACTGTGTGTGTGTGTGTGTGGGGGGGGGGGGGGGTGTGTGGTGTGTATGGGGTGGCTGATTGACAGGTTGTTTTACAGTGGGGGCACCGGT
>JAAUYG010215514.1_pt1 | contig 25209 bp, 20 predicted proteins | sample 7278091 | NCBI WGS metagenome assembly JAAUYG01 (sample SAMN14350201, study PRJNA611818) | marine sediment metagenome | isolation source: surface marine sediment (0.6m) | place: French Polynesia: Moorea | collected 2018-08 | reverse complement strand
CTTCTCAGTGGTTGTATCGTTCACCCTAATTTTACTTATCTCATCTCATCTGGCTCTAGGGCGATCGCAAATCTTCATTGAGGGGAGAATTATTGGGACTTTAGCTAGAGTCTCTTTATGTTCCTGGGGCTTCAACGGCGGTAGCAACTACTTTTTACGGTCGCCCCCTCGCTCTCCAAGGAAAGGGCGATGACGCTCTGATTTCTGCCGCGATCGCTTCATTTGTTGGAGGAACGATTTCAATCGTCTTGTTTACCTTTTTAGCTCCTGTTTTGGCAAGATTTGCCCTGGCTTTTGGCTCACCAGAAGAGTTTGCTTTGATGTTACTGGCTTTTGCTACTTTTGTGGGTTTGGGAGGTAAAGATATCTCCAAAACCTTGTTTTCAATAATTAACTATTGTCTCTTCCAGACTTGTTTTTCAATATTCAATATTATCGTTTTACACTTCAGTTGCCCAAACTAAAAATGCTTTAGATTGACGATAGAGTTTATTTTTTTCTAGAATTGCTGCATACAAGACCAGAATTTAATCGCTCCAATCATTAATTTAATACCGAGATAAAAATAGGTGCTGCAATGTATTTAGTCACTGGTGCAACGGGATCTTTAGGACGCAGAATTGTTAGACAGTTAAGAGAAAATGAGCTGCCAGTAAAAGCTTTTGTCCGTTTATCTTCGAGTTTTGGCGAATTAGAAGATCGAGGGGCAGAAATTTTTATCGGCGATTTAAAAGAAGAAAGAGATATAGTCAAAGCCTGTCGAGATGTTAAGTATATTATTAGTAGTCATGGATCTGGGAAAGACGCTCAAGCTTTAGACTACCGAGCCAATATTGACTTAATCGATCGGGCGGTGGCTAATAATGTTGAGCATTTTGTGTTTATTTCGGTTTTGGGCGTGGATCGCGGTTATCAAGATTCAGCTACTTTTAAAGCTAAACGAGAAGTAGAAAAGTATTTAATTGCTAGTGGCTTAAGCTACACAATTCTCCGTCCATCGGGATTTGCTAATAATATAATTCCTTTAGCGGAAAGATTTCGCGATACGGGTATTTATTTCTCTATTGGCGATCAAAAAAATCGTTCTTCGATAGTTAGTACCGATGATTTAGCTAAAATTGCGATCGCCTCAACTCAGATCGAGGCAGCTAAAAACCAAATATTTGCTGTAGGTGGCCCAGATATTCTCAAAAGAGAAGATATTCCTCGTATTTTGGCTCGTTTGTTTAACCGAGAGCCAATTGTAATTAATCCACCCTTAGAACTATTTGATGGTTTACGGATAGGTGTTGGGTTAATTAATCCTCAGCTGAATAAATCTTTAGGTACATTACGAACTCTTTTAGCTAATGAGTTTTTCTGTACCATGGATGAGATTGCCCGTTTAGAATCTACTTTTGAGATGAAAATGGAATCTCTCGAAAGCTTCTTGCACCGCTATGTTGGACAATGAACCAGGGATAATTAATAATTACCTTGATGTACGAATCATAAATTTACTTCATGTCTGAGCTAGCCATTTATATCGCAGTAACTAGTCATGGTTTTGGTCATGCTGTGCGTGCAGCAACCGTAGCAGCTAAATTACAGCAATTACGTCCTGATATTGCTCTGATTTTTGTTACCGTTGCACCTGAATGGTTATTAAAATCTTATCTAGAAGACAATTTTGTTTATCGTCAGCGTGTTTTTGATGTGGGAGTAATTCAAAGCGACAGCCTGACAATGGATAAGCAAGCAACAGTGAGCAAGATGCAGAGTATTATTACTCAACAAGATAATATTATTGCTGAAGAGGCTGACTATATTCGTAACCATAACGTGGGATTGATCTTGGCTGATATTCCTGCTTTAGCTGTTCCGATTGCTCATGCTGCGGGTATTCCCTGCTGGATGATGAGTAATTTTGGTTGGGACTATATTTATCGCCACTGGGGAGAAAGCTTTGCAGAGGTTGTATCATGGAGCGAAAACTATTATAGTCAAAGCGATCGCCTGTTTCGCCTTCCTCTTGCAGAGCCAATGAGTGCGTTTGCCAACATTACTGATGTGGGGCTAACAGGAAGTACACCTCGTTATAGTAGTCAAGAGTTACGACAAAAATTTGAGTTAACTGCACCAACTGAAAAAACTATTTTGCTTACTTTTGGTGGTTTAGGATTACAGGCAATTCCCTATCATAATCTTCAGTATTTTCCTGACTGGCAATTTATTACTTTTGACCGTGCTGCACCAAAGTTACCCAATTTACTAAAAGTCACAGATAAAATTACAGCTCATAATCTTCGTCCCCTAGATTTTATGCCAATTTGCGGGCGGGTAGTTTCTAAACCAGGTTACAGTACCTTTTCTGAGGCGCTGTGTTTGGACTTACCTATTGTCTCCCTGACTCGCGAAGAATTTGCCGAAGCAGCAATATTACTCAACGGTATTCAAGACTATTCTCAACACCAAATTGTCTCTACTGAGGAGTTTTTTAAGGGCGATTGGAATTTTTTACATCAAAATCTGCTACCTCCCCGTAAAACAGAGCGTTTGGCCAAAGATGGTGCAACTGCGATCGCTCAAGAAATTTCTAATTATTTTTCTTAACTCTTCCCTCAAAGAAAATTTAATGGTTTATTGGTGTTTAATTGACAAAAACTAGATTGATAATTATTAATTATTTACTGTATTTCCCAAGAATCAATCATTTTTTCGGCGGTATCTAAAAACTTAGAAAACTTAGCCCTTTCAGCAGTATAAATAATAATATAAACCTGATTATTTTTAATCGTAAAAGTTTCCATTTGTCTTAATTGTAGTCCTCCTTCTTGACGAGAATAAACCACCATGTGGGCAGGAAATTCACCTATTTTAGTTTTGCGGTCTTGGTAAACTTCAATTTCATTACCTTGTTCTTGATTAATTCTCTCAAAAACAATTTGAGTATATTCTTCGAGGGTAGTCGGTTCAGAAGATAAATATTCAACAGCAATATATACCTTTTCCAAAAATGAATCAGCACTAGATTCTAGAGGAGAAGTAAAAACTACTACCCCTCCTGTAATAGGGTCATCTAATTCTTGAAGTGACCAATATTGGGGATATTTAATACTAAACTGGTAATCATCATTGTCGTAATTGACAAAGCCTTTATAAGTATTTTTATTAATCCCAATAAATATAATTACTAAAGCTACAATAAAAGGGAAAGTTAGTAGTGTCCAAATAATTCCTTTATTAGATTTAGTACGGCTTTTCGCTGTTGTAGGATTAGAAGGAGTTTTAGTCTTAATTAAGCGAGTTTTAGCAACTTGAGAACTATCAAAAAACGGAGGTGGTAGAGTAACTACTTGCTGGCTAAAATCAAGTTCAGCTAGAATCTCAGCGGCAGATTGATAAAGTCGAGTAGTAGAACTTCCTTCAAGATACGCTTTGCGACTGCTAACCATTTTATTGAGTACATCGGCTAGCTCTGGGCTAATTTTAGCTATAGATCCACTACTTGAAGTTGAGGAGTTGATAGTATCTTTAGGTTGCCAAGATTCTGAGCGAATAAATTCAGTAATATTACCTGTTAAACCATAAATAATTGTTTTACCCAAAGCATAAATATCATCAGCAAACTTAGGATTTTCTTCTTGCTGTTCTAGAGAGGAAAAATAACGATTACTGATAGTTTTTTTCGATTGACTACTAAATAAAATATAGTTTTTGATTCCAGCAAAATTAGTTAAAAACTTTTGACCATTTGGCTGTTGAACAAGACTTGAAGGCTGAATATTTAAATGTACTACACCTGCTTTATGAATAAAATCTAAAACCTCTAAAATTTCCTGTAGCCAACTAAGAGCTTCAGATTCATTTAGTAAAGATTCTGTTAATTTTTGTTGAAGACTAATACCATTAATTAATTCTTGAACCAAAAAAAATTCACGATCGCTTTCAAAAAAAGCCAATAGTTGAGGAATTTGTGGATGTCGGCTGATATTTTTCAGAATATTCCCTTGCTCAACAAATGCTCGTAAAACTTTCTGCCAAGATTTAGTCCCCAAAACTTCACTATCATACTGAGGAAATAGCCTTTCTATTTGGCACTGAGGATTACCAGCTTGCCTCATATCTTCAGCCAAATAAGTTGTACTAAAGTCATCCTGACTTAATTCTTGAATAATCCGATAGCGATCGCACAATATTTTACCAACTATTGACTCCATGCAAGTCCAGTTAATTTACAACTGCAAATATATTGAGTATTATTACCTTTAACTAGTCTAACTTTCTAGCTAGATAGTTCCTGAGTTAATTCATCTAAACGAGCTAAGACTTCTTTACTGTGAATACTTGGTCTAACTCCCAAAAAGATTTCTCTTAAGACTCCTTTAGGGTCAATTAAATAAGTATGCCTTAAAGACATTGCCCCCAACCAAGAACCATAAGCTTTACTCACGCTACCGTCCGTATCTGCTAATAAAGGAAATTTAAGTCCTTCAGAGTCACAAAACTCAGCATGAGAATCAACGTCATCAACGCTCACTCCTAAGATTTGCACATTTCTAGCGTTATATTCTTCTAGATCCTGCTGAAAACGTCGAGCTTCTATGGTACAACCAGAAGTAAAATCTTGAGGATAAAAATATAACACTACCCATTGACCCCGATAGTCTTTCAAAGAAATTTCACCATCTCCTGTGTTAGTAGGCAGTACAAATTCAGGAGCAGATTCGCCTACTGGTGGTTGTTTCCCTCCCATTGCCCAAGCCTTAGGTATCGTCCCACAAAAAAGCAACAAAGATAAGGCTACAGCTAACCAAAATCGAACGTGGGGGATGCGTTGTCCAAAAGCGCAGATTCCATCACGTTGTTGAATCGAACTAAACCGTTTCATAATCCACAAAAATATGATTTACTTAACATGAGTTTACAAGTATTGCTAAGACCATAACAAAAAATTAATTTGTACAATTGATTTGAATGGTTCTAATCGAGTAGATTCTCCTAATTATTTGTTAACATCGTTGCCTTGAACCAAGCTTAGTAATAAAGATACAGATTATGATTACAGATTTCATTGCGCCTCATGGTGGTGAGCTAATTAATCGACTAGCTACCCCAGTCGAAAAAAAAGACTTCTTAGCCAAAGCTGATTCTTTACCCAGAGTACAGTTGGACGAAAGAGCTACGTCCGATTTAGTAATGATTGCGATCGGTGGCTTTAGTCCTATTAGTGGCTTTATGGAAAAAGATGACTATCTAAGTGTAGTCGAAAAAATGCGGCTGGCTAACGATTTGCCTTGGTCAGTGCCTGTAACCCTTTCTGTAACTGAAGAAGTAGCTACACCTCTAACGGTAGGTAGTTTAATCCGTTTAGATGACCCCAGCGGTAAATTTGTTGGGGTTTTGCAATTAACTCAAAAGTATAGCTACGATAAAAAGCACGAAGCGATAAATGTTTATCGTACCGATGAAGATCAGCATCCTGGGGTAAAAGTAATTTATGACCAAGGGGCAATTAACTTAGCAGGACCAATTTGGTTGCTAGAGCGAGAAGATCATCCCCAATTCCCTAAATATCAAATTGACCCCGCGGCCTCCAGAGCGATGTTCCAGGAAAAAGGCTGGAAAACTGTAGTCGGGTTTCAAACTCGTAACCCCATTCACCGCGCTCATGAGTACATCATCAAATGCGCTCTAGAAATCGTTGATGGTTTATTTCTTCATCCTCTGGTGGGAGCAACCAAAAGCGATGATATTCCTGCGGATGTCAGGATGCGCTGTTATGAAATTATGATGGAAAACTATTTTCCTCAAGACCGCGTGATCTTGGCAATCAATCCTTCGGCAATGCGTTATGCCGGACCAAGGGAAGCTATTTTTCACGCTTTAATTCGTAAAAATTATGGCTGTACTCACTTTATTGTTGGTCGTGACCACGCTGGAGTAGGTGACTATTACGGTACATATGATGCTCAAGAAATCTTTGGCGAATTTAAACCTGAAGAGTTAGGTATCACCCCGCTCAAATTTGAACACGCATTCTATTGCACTCGTACCGAGCAAATGGCGACAGCTAAAACTAGCCCAGCGACCAAAGAAGAGCGCATTCATTTATCAGGAACCAAAGTTCGAGCAATGCTGAGGGAAGGAAAAACTCCACCACCACAATTTTCTCGCCCTCAAGTTGCTGAAGAATTAGCTAGAGCAATGAAAGAAAGTTGAATAAGTAATTAATCAATTACTAGAGCAAAACACTATAATTGGTTACAGGTTAAAGACGCTTAATTGGTCTTAATCTGTAACCTTTTTGATTTTAACCGACATTTAACAGCTATTACTGATAGGCTGATAGCTGATATCTAAAAGCTAGTAGCTGATATGGGACTTGACCGCCGAACTTTTCTACAGCAAGCTGGATTGGCTTTGTTTACTTGGGGAGCGACCGAAACAGGAATCTCATCCTTAGTCAAAAACAATAACCGACTAGCAGCCTTAGTTACAAATTATCAACAAACTTTAGCACAACCTACCAACCGTAAGCTTGCTTTGCTGGTAGGAATTAATCGCTATCCTCATAGTGAAGACCTTGATGGTTGTCTGACGGATATTGAACTGCAACGAGAATTATTAATTCATCGTTTTGGTTTTAATCCCCAAGATATTGTCACTTTGAGCGATCGCCAAGCAACTAGAGAAAATATTGAAACCACTTTTCTTGAGCATCTGGGAGAACAAGCTAAAGCCGATGACGTAGTAGTATTTCACTTTAGTGGCTATGGTGGTCAAATCAAAATGCCTCTATCCGTAGATGGGGGAACAGAGAAGAATTTGAGCAAACCCGATACTTTCCAGCTAGTTAATAGCTTAGTGCCTGTGGATGAGGTATTATCTTCCAAGAACAATTCAATCGCCAACAGAATACTGCAAGAGACTCTTTTAGTTTTGGCACAATCTTTGTCTACTACTAAATGTACTTTTGTGTTAGACACTAGTTTTAATACAACTCCTCGAGCTAAACATGGCAGCTTTAAAATTCGCTCTTCTACCGAAATTGCTGACAATCCCAGTACTCAAGAGTTAGTCTTCCTCGAACAACTACATACTAATCTTGCCGTCAAAGGACTAAAACCCAGTAAAAGATTTTTATCTTTGCCCGGAGTGGTTCTCTCGGCTGCCAGCAAAAATCAAATAGCCGTTGAAAGACATTGGAGTGGCTTTAGTGCAGGATTATTTACTTATGCCCTAACTCAGCATCTTTGGCAAATAACTCCTAGTAGCAAGATACAGGTGGCTTTAGCCAGAACAGCTGAAACGTTAGAACAGATTATGGGTAGACAACAGCAGCCTACTCTTAATAGTCCTGATAAATCAACGATCGCTTATTATCTCAGTACTAGTGATGCTCCCAATGCCACAGGGATAGTTAGCAAGGTAAATAATAACGGCATTGAAGTTAAGCTATTGGGTTTACCCGCTAACATTCTCGATTGCTACGGGGTCAATTCCTGTTTAAGTTTAGTATCCTCAAATAATTTTTCTCATTCTCCTCAACTACAAATCAAATCCAAAGAAGGTTTAGTGGGCAAAACTAAGCTTTTACAGCCGGAAAACATGAATCAACTTCAAGTAGGACAGTTAGTCCGGGAAACTGTTCGTATGTTGGAGCGCGATTTGGGTTTAAGCATAGCTTTAGATGCTGACTTGGAGAGAATTGAACGAGTGGATGCTACTAGCGCATTAGCTAATATTGCTGCGGTTAACTCTGCAGTCAGATCGGCAGGACAAAACGCTGATTGTGTTTTGGGTAAGGTTTACCGTAATAATATTATAAAAGCAAAAACTAGCAATTTAGACACTGAACAACAGACCTTTAGCTATGGACTATATACTGCTGGGGGCGTTTTGATTCGTAAAACCTCAGGGGCAGATGAAGAGGCTGTCAAAATTGCTATTGTTCGTCTTGAGCCTCAATTTAATAATTTACTAGCAGCTAAGTGGTTAAAATTAACTAATAATGAATTTTCTTCGGGATTAAAAGTAGATGCAACCCTTTCAGCAGGACTAGACAATCACTCTATTACCCTACAGAAAGCTACATTTTTATCCGAGATCAAACAACCATCTGCCAAAAAACTAGCTTTTTCTAAAAATGGCTATAATCTCGATCCGACTAATGCTGTGCCGATTTTAACTAAAGGTTCAGAAATCACACTATCTCTCAATAATACAGGCGATCGCCAACTATATGCCTTGGTATTGGGTATCGATTCCAACAGTACTGTTTTTGCTTTGTATACTCCTGCTAAATCCGAAACTGCTGAAACAGAAGCTCAACTGGAAAATATTGCGATCGCCCCCCAAACAGAATTAGTCATCCCTCATGCAGAAAATTCCTGGAAGTGGAAAGTTTCTGACTCATTAGGTGTGAACACGCTGTATGTTGTTTTATCCGTTAAACCCTTTGAAAAGACTCTCCATACTTTGGCAACACAGCAAAACTTGAAGCTCGATCAAGAACAAATATTAAACTTAGTAAATCCTCAAGTTACTATAGAAAAAATGATGCAAGATTTACATTCTGCAAGTTCAGTAGCTAACAAACTGCTGCCGAATAACGATGTCTATGCTTTAGATATTAATAGCTGGGCAACCCTGAGCTTTGTTTATGAAGTAGTCAATAGTTAAGGGATGAGGAATGAGGAATAAGTAATTAGACAAAAAGCAAATCAAACTATATGCAATCAACAGATATTGTAATTTTGTCTAATGGACCAGGGGAAGTGGTTACTTGGGTACGCCCTGTCGTTAGATGTTTGCGTCACCGTTTGGGAGACGATCGCCATCAAGTGAGAATTTCGGTGCTACTGTCTCCTTGTCCTCATAGCACTGGCAAAGAAGCGGCGATCGCCTTGAGTTATCCTGAAGTGGATCGTGTACTAGCAGCCCCAGACTTTTTTGCTTTTTTGCTCTGGGGAAAAACTGCAGATAATTGGCAATGGCATCAGCAAGGTATAGTCGTCTTTTTGGGGGGCGATCAGTTTTATACTGTCGCTATTAGTAAACGTCTGAAATACTCTAGCTTAATCTACGCTGAATGGGATGCCCGTTGGTATCGCTTAATCGATCGCTTTGCAGCTATGAACCAAGCTGTAATTGATAAAGTCCCCAAATCATATCATCATAAATTTTTGGTGGTAGGAGATTTAATGGCAGATGTAGCTTTAGAAGTTGACGATCATTCTCCCCAGATACAAAAAAATGTAGATGCACCTTTAATTGGCTTACTGGTGGGTTCAAAACCAGCTAAACTGTCTCAGGGAGTTCCTTTGTGCATGGCGATCGCCGAAAAAATTCAACGACAACGGCCCTTAGCTCAATTCGTTATTCCTGTTGCACCCACCCTTGATTTAGCTACCCTCAGTAAGTATGCTAATGCTCAAGAAAACTCCTTAATTTCATCGTTAGGTCAAGTAAGCGGCAAATTAATTACATCCCAAAATAAAAATATAGAACAAACTTGCTATTTAATAACTTCTGGTGGCACAAAAATTAGGCTGGTTACTCAATTTCCAGCCTATACAACCCTAATTAACTGTCAGCTGTGTCTAACGACTGTCGGGGCGAATACGGCCGAATTAGCTTCCTTGGCAATACCAATGATTGTCTTATTACCGACTCAACAGCTAGATGCCATGCGTTCTTGGGATGGATTACTAGGAATTTTAGCCAATTTACCTGGGGTAGGAACGCTGTTGGCTAAATCGATCAATTCCCTAATTATTAGGCAAGGAAAATTGTTTGCTTGGCCTAATATTTGGGCGGGACACGAGATTGTCCCAGAATTAGTTGGTAAGTTAGAACCAGACAGCGTTGCCAATTTAGTTCTAGATTATCTTGTCCATCCCGCCAAACTCGATACTATGCGCGCTCATTTAATGAAAGTTAGGGGCGAGGCAGGGGCAGCACAGCAGATCGCAGATATAATCAAACAAAAAATAGATTAAAACTTAATAATTAACCCTAATTTTATAGAGATTCAGTTATTTTATATGTATAGTAAGATTTATTTTCTTGTCAAAAAGAGATCTTCAAGGTTATATTCAGGTTAAAATCTGATAGAGTAACATCTCAGCAACTTCGTGGTCGCTTAGTAATCCTAGTCAGAAGAATGGAAGTTCAACTGGCGATCGCCTTGAAGGCGAAGCCAAAGGCAATCGCGCTACCCGCGCTAGTTGATCCTCAATGAGGATCGAGCTAATCGCTATTTAGAGCAAATGGAATTCCCCCAGTCTCCTAAAGATTGCATTAATCAGCTAAGTCTTTAACAATCTTAATAAAGTCCTAGCCCCAACTGTTTATTATTATTTACTTTCGGTCGTCGGCTCTCTCTACAATCTGCTTATTGTTTCTAAGAGCAAAAGTAGCAAAGTAATTATACAAGAGACAAAAGAATAATTTCTCAGCCCAAGTAAATACCAACTAAACAATTAAGAATACTCAAATAAATATTATTTGGTAATATCTAAACGCTTATATGTGAAATTTACTGATTTATTTCGTAATTTTTTGATTTGAGAAACACAAAAAATAAATTGTTAACCATTTCTCAATCAATGGTTTGTATCGTTTTACGACATTGTAATTGGTAATCAGTCATCAGAATTTTGAGGAAAATTAATGCCAAAACAGATCATTATCGCAGAACAACATCATCTAGCTGCTGTTTTCTGGGAAGAACAAATACAAGAATTAATTGTTGCTACTGGTCATCAGCAGGTAAGTGATATTTACCTTGGTACTGTAGAAAATGTAATTCCTGGTATAGATGCTGCCTTTGTTAATATTGGTGATAGCGAACGCAATGGGTTTATTCACGTTACAGATTTAGGCCCACTACGTCTTAAAAAAACAGCTGCTGCCATTACTGAACTATTAATCCCCCAGCAAAAAGCTTTAGTTCAGGTAATGAAAGAGCCGACAGGCAACAAAGGACCAAGGCTTACAGGTAATATAACTTTACCAGGACGCTATTTAGTTCTCATGCCTTATGGTAAAGGAGTTAAGCTGTCTCGCCGTATCTCTAATGAAAATGAACGTAGTCGTCTTCGTGCCTTAGCAATTCTGATTAAACCCCCTGGTATGGGTTTATTAATTAGAACAGAGGCAGATGGCAAAGCTGAAGAAGCCATCATGGAAGATTTAGAATTCTTACAAAAACAGTGGGAATCAATTCAGTATCAGGCAAACTATGCCAAACCTCCTGTTTTATTAAATCGCGACGATGATTTTATTCAGCGTGTGTTGCGAGATACTTATTCGGCAGAAGTCAATACTATTGTGCTTGATTCTGCAGCAGGAGTAAAAAGAGTCAAACAACAGTTAATGAACTGGAGTAGTGGTCGTTCTCCTCAGGGTGTATTTATCGATTATCATCGTGAACAACAGGAAATTTTAGACTATTACCGAGTTAGTGCTGCGGTGCGAGAGGCTCTTAAACCTAGAGTAGAATTGCCTTCTGGGGGATATATTATTATCGAACCTACCGAAGCTTTAACCGTAATTGATGTAAACTCCGGCTCATTTACTCGTTCGGCAACTGCAAGGGAAACCGTACTGTGGACAAACACCGAAGCTGCTACCGAAATTGCCCGTCAATTACGTCTAAGAAACATTGGGGGAGTAATTGTAGTGGACTTTATCGATATGGACTCCCATCGAGATAAAATTAAGCTTCTAGAACACTTTAATAAGAGCCTAAAGGGAGATAAGGCACGCCCTCAAATTGCCCAACTATCTGAACTAGGATTAGTAGAGCTTACTCGCAAACGTCAGGGTAAAAATATTTACGAACTATTTGGTCAAACTTGCCATACTTGTGGTGGTTTAGGGCTAATAGCTCATCTTCCAGGAAAATCGCAGGCAGAGTCCTTAGAAACAGTTCCCATAGTTCCTCCTGCAGCAATCCGCGAGCCAGTTAGTACTACTATTCGTCCCGTAATACCTCCTCCTACTGAAAGACAGGATCGGCTAGAGCTAGCTAGCAGTCCTACTTCCGATCTCGGATATGACAGAAGCGATCGACAACTAGATTTAATTAATCATCCCAACTACCAAGAGCAAGGAGGAAATAATGGTAATCGTCGCCGTCGTCGTAGTCGTCGCAACGATCTGTTAATCAAAGAAGAATTGCTCGAGCAAGAAACCGTTGAACCAATTACCAGAAATCTTGATCGAGATCCAGAAAGCAATAATGAAGAACGGAAGTCTCGTTCTCAATCGCGATCGCCTCGTCGAGATGAAGCTAACTTAGAAAAAGTTACGGTAGAAATGGGTGATTTAGAACAAGAAATGTATGCCTTAATGGGTATCTCCCCTTTGGTTTACGCTGAACAAGAATCTAAAGATCTCAAATCAGTTTTGGTTTACGTTAAAAAACCTGGTGAGGAATTAACGGAAGAAATTGTCAAAACTACTTCAGAAGAAGAAGAAAGCCAACCAGAGATAGAAACTAAGTCTAAAACCAGAGTAAGGAGAACTAGAAGCAAAAGTAAAACTGAACCAGTGATTGAGCTAAACTCTGAAGCTACAGTTGAAGCTATGAGCGAGCCAGAATCTCAAGCTGAAGAAGCAACTCCTACAATTCGTCGCCGTCGTCGCCGTCGTTCTTCTGCTAATGAAGTAGAAGTATAAGGGTTAGGTCGGTGAGTCTATAGTGAGTAAATATTATTTTGATGAGTCTTTATTAACCGAATATGATTCGCAAAATACTCTGATTGCAGGGGTAGACGAGGTTGGAAGAGGAGCATTATTTGGTTCGGTGGTAGCAGCAACAATAGTCCTACCTCTGTCAAATGTGACAAAATTGATTGTCATCGGAGTAAAAGACAGCAAAAAGCTATCGCCTAAAAAACGTCAGCAATTAGTTCAACCAATTAAAGAAATAGTTACTGATTGGCATATTAGCTATGCTAGCGTTGCTGAAATAGATAGTCTCAATATCTTTCAGGCATCACTTTTGGCCATGAAGCGTAGTGTGTTGAAATTGCAGGTTACTCCAGATATCTGTCTGGTAGATGGGAAATTCCCGATTCCAGACTTATCAATTACTCAAAAAACTGTAATTAAAGGAGATTTGCGATCGCCTGTAATTGCGGCGGCTAGTATTTTGGCTAAGGTATGGCGAGATGAATTGATGATTAGATTGGCAGAGCAATATCCAGAATATGGTTTAGCTGCCAACAAAGGATATCCCACTGCTGCTCATCGTCTTGCCATCCAAAAACATGGCATATCGCTCGAACACCGTCGTTCTTTTAAATCTTGTCAATAATCTTTCATACACTAAAAAAACTATTGCCAGAGCTTGTTAGACAATGCCAATAAACCAATGATTCAAGTCAAGAATGCAATTCATCTTTTTGCCTTCAATCTTTTAACAAATTTCATCTCACCCTTGAATGCTCCGTCAGATTCAACGCCAATAGGAATCCATCCCAGGCGAAGGTAAAAACCGTAGGCTCTCAATTTAGAATTATTACCTGTGACAAGCCAGATCTCTTTTATATCATTGGACCATAACCAGTCTTCAGCTGCCTGCATTAAGATACGACCAATTCCTCGGCCTTCAAAACTGGGAAGGACGAATACACCAAAAACTGTTTTTTCTGTTTTGTTAGCGATTGAAAATCCGATTGATTGACCATCAAGTTCTGCAATCCAGGCATTACAATCTGTTTGAAGCATCTGTGCAACTGAATCTGGGGTTATACCAAGTTCAGCAATTTCTTCACGAGATTGATGATTCTCAATAACACTGGTTCTAATGTCAAAAAGAGTCTCTATATCTTTCCTTTGAGCGACTCGGATCAGCATTTGTCTCTCCCACGAAATCAACGCTTTATTTTTATTGCGGAGATATATGAAACAGTATATAAAGCAAAGGTATTAGTGACAAACTATTTATTAGGAATCACGTCAACATTTAGAATCCCAGATCGGGAGACAGTTTAGATACAGATTTTGCTTCTGCTTGAGTTTCTTGAGATGCCCAAGCACGATAATCGTGGATTAGCTGAGTTGTAAGTTTTTGTTTAATCCTGCCCAAAACGCTTTTAAGCAGCTGATTGCCAGCTGGTTCTAAAAATGCTTGAGGTGTAAACATCAAAGCCGTGGGTAATTCTACTCCTACTTCCAAATCTGATTGACCTTCAAGATTAGTCTGTCTCTTAGATTCTCGCGGATATAAAACACCTTTAAGCTTAAGAGAAAAACGCTTGTTAATATAGTCGATTCCTTCGATTTGACAACCTTCAGATTTCAAATATACACTTCCGTTAGAACCAGACCACACTTTGAGCAGCACAATTGGTTGGAAATGATATATTTCCATAAAGTTGATCGGTCGCATTTTCAACTCATATAAATCATCAGATATCTGCTTCATTAATTGTGGATCGGCGATCGCATTAACTAACCTTTTAGGTTGGCGTAAATAATGTTTTATTGGTGTTTCCTCATTTTCTATTGATATCTGAACCGATTCTGATGCTCTGAAACTAACGTACATAGATGAAACTTCTGAAGTTGTTGCTATTTATTAATTTTAGGTTACATTTCTTCAAAAGTTATCTATATGTAAAAAAATAATACTGTTGTTAAACTTTTATATCTTGATAACACAATTGCCATGACGCTTTCTCTTGCTTATCTCGGTCCAACAGGGACTAATTCGGAAACTGCCGCTTTGGCCTATGCCAACTGGCTAGCCAACAATCAACAAGCAACTGCTACTTTGTGTCCCTATCCCAGTATTGCTTTAGCTCTACAATCGGTAGTCAAAGGCAAAATCGATTACGCAGTAGTGCCAATCGAAAATTCCATTGAAGGTAGTGTCACAGTTGTCTTAGATACTCTGTGGCAGTCAACCGATCTACAGGTTCATCAGGAACTGACTCTTCCCATTTTTCATGGACTACTATCTTACAGTCAATCTTTAGAACAAATTGAAACAGTTTATTCTCACCCTCAAGCCTTGGCTCAATGTCAAAAATGGCTAGAAAACTTTTTACCTCAGGTTCAGCTTATTCCTACAAAGTCTACTACTGAAGGGATCGCCTTACTTAAAGATGATTTAACCGCAGCAGCAGTTTCTTCTCCTAGAGCAGCAGAACTATACAAAGTACCATTACTAGAACCAGATATTAAAGATAGTCCCGATAACTGTACTCGTTTTTGGATTGTCAGTTCCCAGAAAAGCGATCGCCCTTCAAACGAGGAACAAGTCAATCGAGGTAGTCATCTTTCCCTAGCATTTAGCCTAGCTCAAAATGCCCCAGGAGCTTTGGTTAAAGCATTGGAAGTTTTTGCTCAAAAAGAAATTAACTTGAGCAAAATTGAATCTCGTCCGACTAAGCGTTCTCTAGGAGAGTATATTTTTTTTATTGATTTAGAAGGTAATTCCCATGATTCTCAAATTCGAGATGCTTTAGCAGAATTATCTGCTTGTACAGAAATTCTACGAATTTTTGGTAATTATAATCTTCTGCCCATATCAGTTGAGTAAAATCAACTATAGTATTTAATAATTAGTATTTAATGATTCAACAATTAATAATTCAATAAATTAAATATTTAATTATATAATTATTAATTATCTAAAGCATCTTTAAGAGCAGTACGTGCTGCCAAATGATTACGAGTAGAGCTAAGAATTTCTTGTTCTCTTTCTAAACGCTTTAAAGTATCTTGCATTTCCAGCAATGCCTGTTGCTCAGATGCTACACCATATAAATTGCTAGCTACCCAATAAGATAACTCTGTAGGAGAACTAGGCAAATCATCAGGAAGCTCAATTTTTTGACTGGTGAGCTTGGCTGATAGGTGAACAACGTCTCGCAACAATTTTGCCACCTCAGTCGCCATTGGTCTTAAATCCTCCGCAGGAGGCTGATCCTCAATCCATTCTACTAAGCCAATGCGATAGGGTTTCTCGCGGACGTATTCTAAAACTCTAAATCTTTGCTGCCCTAAGGTTAGCATTTTCATGCGATCATCAGGTAGTCTCTGAAAATGCAGAATTTCGGCACAGCAACCATATTCCGCGATCTCTCCTGTTGCAGGATCGATTGAGAGTACTCCAAAACGACGATCATTTTCCAGAATTGTATTCATCATAATTCTGTAGCGATATTCAAAAATATGAAGCGGTAACGGACGGCTAGGGAACAAAACTACTTCAGGAAGGGGAAATAAAGGTAGTTCTCTGACTGCGATTGAAGAAGATGTCATCTAAACTTAATTTTTAGCTATAACTGGTATGATTACTTATACTTTACTTTAACGGATTTTTCCTCAGAACGTATATACTTAAACAACCCTCCAGAAGTAAATCCAAAGGGCTGAAAAGCAATCAATATATGCCTCAAATACTATAGTCATTTCAATTTAGAGTGAGACAATCTCTTCTGGCTATGAAAAGTTTTCAGCTAAAAAAAGTTTCATTCTTATTTGAAACAACTATAAATACTAAAGCTTAACTTCAATATCAACACCAGCAGGTAAATCTAACTTCATGAGAGCATCAATAGTTTTAGAAGAAGGTTTATAGATATCAATAATACGGCGGTGAGTACGAGTTTCAAAATGTTCGCGAGAGTCTTTATCTACGTGAGGCGATCGCAGAACACAATAAATTCTTCGTTTAGTGGGTAAAGGAATTGGACCGACAGCAGAAGCATTGGTTCTATTAGCTGTATCAACAATTTTCTCACAAGAAGTATCTAGTAAACGTTGATCGAAAGCTTTGAGACGAATTCGTATTTTTTGTTGTTGAATCGTTGCCATGTTGTTTAGTTGTCGAGGTACGGATCTAGAATATTATTTAAATCGAGAGCAGGTTATAAGTTCGGCTATCAATGCTGAATACTTAAATTTATTCTCTCATAAAAACTAAGAGAGCAGACCATGCTAGCTAGATTATTTGACCGCATTCGGCGGTCAGCGCAGGCACTATTACCCGGAGGCAGTGTACCGCTGACTGGCAAAGTCTACTCTCATAGGTTAGGTTGTTCGTTCTATGTTGGTTGTCCCACGGACTACTTGATGATCTTAGAGACCACTCCAGCACCAATAGTACGACCACCCTCGCGAATGGCAAAGCGCATTCCCTGCTCAATTGCGATCGCGTTGATTAGTTCTACGCTCATTTTGATGCGATCGCCAGGCATTACCATTTCTACTGCACTACCATCATCAGCAGTATAGTCAGTAATAGTGCCAGTTACATCAGTTGTACGAACGTAGAATTGAGGACGGTAGTTTTTGAAAAAAGGAGTGTGACGACCACCTTCTTCTTTTGTTAAAACATAAACCTCTCCTTCAAATTCAGTATGAGGAGTAATAGAACCAGGTTTAGCCAAAACCATACCACGCTCGATTTCTTCCTTTTGGATACCACGAAGTAGTACTCCAACGTTGTCTCCAGCCATACCTTTATCCAAAGTTTTTTGGAACATTTCTACCCCAGTCACTGTAGTGCTACGAGTATCTTTGATCCCGACAATTTCGATAGTTTCGCCAACTTTTACTTCACCACGCTCAATACGACCCGTAGCAACAGTACCACGACCAGTAATAGAGAACACGTCTTCTACAGCCATTAAGAAAGGCTTATCGACTTCACGTTCAGGAGTAGGAATATAAGAATCAACTTGCTCCATTAGGTCATAAATTTTATCAACCCACTTATCTTCTCCTTTTTTCGTATCGGGTTTAGAAGTCAAAGCTTCTACTGCTTTAAGAGCTGAACCAGAAACGATGGGAATATCATCACCAGGGAAATCATATTCGCTCAAAAGTTCACGAATTTCTAATTCCACCAACTCTAGTAGTTCTTCGTCATCTACTTGGTCTTCTTTGTTCATGAACACTACCAAGCTAGGAACACCAACTTGTTTCGCTAACAAGATGTGTTCACGAGTTTGAGGCATAGGACCATCAGCTGCAGATACCACTAGAATACCACCATCCATTTGAGCTGCCCCAGTAATCATGTTTTTCACATAATCAGCGTGTCCAGGACAGTCTACGTGAGCATAGTGTCGATTCTCAGTTTCATATTCTACGTGAGCAGTATTAATAGTGATACCACGCGCTTTTTCTTCAGGAGCAGCATCGATATCTTCGTAGTTTCTGGCTTTAGCATTACCAAGAGCAGCCAAAGCTAGAGTAATTGCTGCTGTTAAAGTTGTTTTACCGTGATCTACGTGACCAACAGTACCGATATTAGCGTGTTCTTTATTACGTTCAAACTTTGCGCGTGCCATTAATTATTATTCCTTATTTAAATTAAGCGTTCCCTTTGTTTCTAGCGATAATTACCTCTGCTTCGTTGCGAGGAACTTCGCTATATTCACTAAACTCCATAGTAAATCTACCGCGACCCTGTGTTTTGGAACGGATATCTGTAGCATAGCCAAACATTTTTGCCAAAGGAACTTGAGCATCTACTTTAGCTATGCCAGTTTCGGAGTTCATGCCTTCAATGTTGCCCCGACGTGAGTTTAAATCCCCAATCACATCTCCTAAGAAATCTTCGGGAACTTCAACTTCAACTTTCATCATCGGCTCTAGAACCACAGGAGCAGCCTTCTTGACAGCTTCTCTAATTGCCATAGAACCAGCAACCTTGAAAGCCATCTCGTTAGAGTCTACATCATGGTATGAGCCATCAACCAAAGTAACCTTGATATCTATCAAAGGATATCCTGACAAGATACCAGATTCACAAGTTTGTTTCACCCCTTGCTCGATAGCAGGTATATATTCTCTGGGAATAGTCCCGCCTACAATTTTGGAGACAAACTCAAAGCCAGTTGCTGGCTCGGCAGGTTCAATTTCCAATACAGCATGACCGTATTGACCTTTTCCTCCACTTTGCTTGATATATTTACCTTCAGCTCGACTACCTTGACGAATCGTTTCGCGATAAGCTACTTGTGGTTTTCCTACTGTAGCCTCAACATTAAACTCTCTCAGCATCCGATCTACTAAGATTTCTAAATGAAGTTCCCCCATTCCCGCGATTATAGTTTGGTTGGTTTCAGGGTTAGTACTAACACGAAACGTAGGATCTTCATCAGAAAGGGCTTGCAAAGCTTTCGAGAGCTTTTCTACATCGCTTTTCGTCTCAGGTTCTACGGCTACCGAGATAACAGGTTCAGGAACAAATAGAGATTCTAAAATAATCGGGTTGTCTTCATCACAAAGAGTGTCACCAGTACTAGCTACTTTTAAGCCAACTATTGCCCCTAAATCACCTGCTCTAAGCTCCTCAACTTCAATGCGGTCATTAGATTTTAGAACTACTAGACGAGAGATTCTTTCCTTTTTTTGCTTGGTCGAGTTATAGACATAGGTACCTTTGGCTAAAACTCCTGAGTAAACTCTAATAAAAGTTAAACGACCAAATTTATCAGTAGCAATTTTAAATGCCAAAGCTGAAAAAGGCTCTTGATCGCTGGAGTGTCGCACTGCTTCTTCTCCACTGGGCAATTCTCCTGTAATAGGAGGTACTTCCGTTGGAGCAGGTAAATAGTCAACTACTGCATCTAAAAGAACTTGAATGCCCTTGTTTTTGAAAGCAGATCCACACAGCAAAGGAATAATCGTGCCATCAATCGTGCCTTTGCGGATTGCAGCTTTAATTTCTGCTTCGGTAAACTCCTCTTCCATCATAAATTTCTCTAGGAGTTGTTCGTTAGTTTCCGCAATGGATTCAATTAACTTTGTCCGAAAGTCCTGAGCTTGGTCTTGGAGTTCATTGGGTATGTCGACTTCTTCTATTTCCTTACCTAAATCATCTTTATAAACTATGGCTCTCATCCTGACAAGATCTACAATCCCTCTAAATTCCCCTTCACTGCCGATGGGAATTTGAATTGGTACTGCATTTGCCTTCAGACGATCTCTAATCTGATCATGAACTTTAAAAAAGTTTGCTCCTATACGATCCATTTTATTGACAAAAGCAATTCTCGGCACATTATACCTATTTGCCTGTCGCCAAACGGTCTCAGATTGAGGCTGCACGCCACCTACGGAACAAAACACAGCAATTACACCATCAAGAACTCGCATCGAACGCTCCACTTCTATAGTGAAATCTACGTGTCCTGGTGTATCGATAATGTTAACTTTATGATCTTTCCAACTCGTACTGATAGCAGCCGCAGTAATGGTAATCCCCCTTTCCTGCTCTTGCTGCATCCAATCCATAGTAGCCGCGCCATCATGAACTTCACCCATTTTATAGGCAATGCCAGTGTAGAAAAGAATTCGTTCTGTTGTTGTTGTTTTGCCCGCATCTATATGAGCCGCGATACCTATATTTCGTACTCGCTCAAGCGGGATGGTACGTGCCACAAATACCTCCTTGCGTTTTGCAGGATGAAATTGTTAAATGTTTACTTTATTTAAAACTGCTTATAATTCTATACTTTCTATGCTTTTATTTAGTTTTATTTTAATTAAAGTACTTGGTGTTGGATGCTCTCATCAGTGATTAGCATAGAACTATAAAACTATTAAGCTGCTCGGAGCAAAAAAAAAAAGATTAGACTGCAATAGCATCAATCTTGCATTGCCCACAAGTCTATTTCTCTAATTTCAGTTGAATCTACTCAGCTTGATTCTAGTAACGATAGTGAGCAAAAGCCTTGTTAGCTTCTGCCATACGATGAGTTTCTTCTCTTTTCTTCATCGCTCCTCCAGTTTCATTAGCAGCATCCATAATTTCGCTAGCTAGCTTAGCTGCCATGGTACGCCCTCCTCTAGCACGGGAGAATTGAATTAACCAACGTAAAGCTAAAGTTGTGCCTCTACCTTGTCTAACTTCCATGGGGACTTGATATGTAGCTCCGCCAACCCGACGTGCTTTAACTTCTACTAAAGGGGTCAGGTTTTTGATAGCTTGTTCAAAGACTTCAATTGGCTCGTTTCCTGTTCTTTCGCCAATAATACTCATAGCGTCATAAATTATACGAGACGCTAGAGACTGCTTGCCACTACGCATAATTCTTCTAATAGTCATGCTAAGCAGACGGCTATTATAAACTGGATCTGGTGGAACGGGACGCTTTTTCTTAGTTGAACGACGAGACATTTGCTTATTACTTACGTTAAAGAATATGGAACTATAATTTAGCCGTTTTCAATCTTAATATGCTATTGCATTGATAGAGTCGAAAGAAAACAAATTAGTTTGAATTGAGTTTAACTGTTACTAGAGTTTAATTTTATTTAATCGAAATGATTAAGCAAAGACTGCAGACAATAACAATCACTACTACCAGCTAGGAAATATTTTGACTTTGATGTTTATGAAATTAAATCAAGGAATTCGCCATCAGCTTTTCACTAAAAACAGCATCCTGGTCTGCTATAGCAACTCTTCAGATTGGGATGCGTTTTAGCCGCTTACTTTTAGCGATAACAATTGCGACACAAGCCTTAATGTTTATTTAGGACGTTTAGTACCGTACTTAGAACGACCTTGAGATCTGTCTTTTACTCCAGTTGTATCTAAAGTACCACGAACAATATGGTATCTAACCCCTGGTAAGTCTTTCACACGACCCCCACGAATTAGGACTACTGAGTGTTCTTGTAGGTTATGTCCAATCCCTGGAATGTAGGCAGTTACCTCAAAACCTGAAGTTAAGCGCACCCTAGCTACCTTTCTCAATGCTGAGTTGGGCTTTTTGGGTGTAGTTGTATATACTCTAGTGCAAACTCCACGTCGCTGAGGGCATTCTTTAAGAGCGGGAGATTTAGTTTTCTTTTGCGATTTAGATCGTTCGCTGCGAATAAGTTGCTGGATAGTGGGCATGAGTTATTAGCTTGTGTTTTTTTGAATCCTCTGTAATTATTATAATTTTTAAGGATGTCGAGCAGAGCTAGCAGAGTAGCAGACAAATTCTGATTATATGCTAAAACATATTTCCATGTCAATAGGTGTTTGTTGTCCTACAGACTTAGATTGATTTTTATGTGTTTGTATTACTTAATCTACTAGGAAAGATTTTTAGGTTAACTGTTGCTTTATCTATTTATTCTGCTTTGGCAAAAGATATGCCACAACCACAAACATTTTTAACTTGAGGATTGTGAAACCTAAATCCTCCTCCCATTAAGTCTTCTGAATAATCTAATTTCAAATTCTTAATATATTTCCACGACTCGGTATCGATTACTATCTTAATCTCATCGATTTCTAGCAAGCGATCGCGGGGAGAGTCTGAGGTATGATCGCTTTGTTGAACGTGTACTATCTCTTCTAACGCTAAATTATAAAATAAACCAGAACAGCCACCTGACTTAACTGCTAATCTCAAAGAACTGTCTGGCTTTTTGCTATTGAACTTAATCCGCTTAATTTCTTTTGCTGCAGTTGGACTAATATGAAGCATGAAAGATTTACTTATTGTTTAATTAGTTAAGTTGTATACATTAAACTATGCTACAGCGAAATATTTTCTTGCCAACAACTTAGTAAGATTCGTTGAAGTTTTTTAATTCTGAAGCCTATTTTAGCGTATTATTTAACTAATTATGTTGCTCTTGTCCTTTACTGGCGTGAATAGTCATCACTGAAACGGATGATATCATCTTCTCCTAGATATTGACCATTTTGAACTTCAATCAAAACTAATTTAATTACACCAGGGTTTTCCAGTCGATGCGAGGTACATTGGGGGACATAAGTTGACTGATTGCTGCTGATAATCATTTCTTGTTCGCCACAAGTAACTTTTGCAGTGCCAGAAACTACAATCCAGTGTTCACTTCTATGATGGTGCATCTGCAAACTAAGACGATGACCAGGATTTACTTCTATACGTTTTATTTTGTAGCCTGTTCCTTCTTCTAAAGTAGTAAAAGAACCCCAAGGGCGAATTTCTGTGGCAGGAGTTCCCAGAAGAGTTGGCGATGATGGTATAGTTTCAATTAGCTTGCTTGAATTGGACTTAGTTTTTGTAGACTGAGACATAATTAATTACTAGTGATTTGTTGTCAACAAATATATGAACTTAGTTTAAGTTAGAGGGGTAATTTGACTTTGACATATCATAAAAATTGTCTAATTAACCTATCAAAAAGATAACAAAGAATTGTCTAAAATCCAAGCATACTACTTTTGCAATCTAAACATCTATACTGAATCTTCATATAGCTTGGTTGGAAGTAAGAAAAATCAAGACTTAAATTAAAGTTGGCTTTATATTTACACTAGGTTTTTAAGTGTAAATACTGATAAATAAATACCAAATTTGCCTAATCCTAATTGTTGTAGTCGAGAAAAATGTATTAAATAAAGCTTTTTATGGTTGATTACTTCAGTTACAATAAGATTCTATAAATTGATTTACGGGCTGTTCAATAGTTTAACTAAATTTAAAAAACGGGGACTGCTGGCAAATCAATTAAGCTTAATAGAGTCAGCACTGGTATTATTGCTGAAAATTTCGGTATCTTATGTCTGGCAAAATATAATCGAAGCAAATCAAGCATTTAGAGAGCGAAAGATTAGTATGCTGGGATAAAGAATACACTTTAAATCCTCTTAGCTTTTTGTGTATTTAGCTTTGACAATATTTTAGACATCAGATACTAGTAAATCGTCAGTAACTTGATCACCTAATATTCAGACTTTTACAGTTAAATTAACTGTTTTTCAACTAAAAAAGAGATTTAGTATAATTTTATACATTTTTCCATGGTGCTCTCGTGCAGTCTTGAACAACTTATAGGATCAAAACCACCTTATAATTAGCGCTGATTTTTGAGCTTTTAGAGTGAATTTGACAATAGCAATCAACTGTTAAAAAGTTATCTAAAATAATTTATTACATTTGTATGAACAGGCAAGAAATGGAATCAAAAGAAGTTATAGATAGAAATGTGCATCATCAATACGGGCTAGGAAGTAAGTCTGATATAAAACCTTTTGAGGGTCAACGCTGGTTAGTAGAAGAAAGAGATGCTTGTGGAGTAGGCTTTATTGCCTATCAGGATGGTCGCCAGAGCAGCAAGCTAGTTAAAGAAGCTTTAAAAGCCTTGGGATGTATGGAGCATCGGGGTGGATGTAGTGCCGATCGCGATTCTGGAGACGGTGCAGGAATTATGACATCATTGCCCCAAAAGCTTCTTGCTACTTGGTTTAGTGATAACAGCATTGCTCAGCCACAGCTAGAGGGTTGGGGTGTGGGGATGGTTTTTTTACCCCAAAATCGAGAACAGGCTACTAAGTCGAAAAAGTTTATTGAAAAAACTGTAAAAGAAGAAGATTTAACAGTATTGGGCTGGCGAGAAGTTCCAGTACGTCCAGAAGTGTTAGGAGAACAAGCAAGAGCCAATCAGCCTCATATTGAGCAAATTGTAGTTAGTTCCCCTGAAAATTTAACAGGAGACGAGCTAGAACGCCAACTATACATAGTGCGATCGCGAATTGGTAAAAAATTATCAGATGATTTTTATATTTGTTCTTTTTCTTGCCGCACTATTGTATATAAGGGAATGGTGCGCTCAGTGGTTTTGGGCGAATTTTATCAGGATTTAGCCAATCCAGATTACGAAAGTACCTTTGCCGTTTATCATCGTCGTTTTAGTACCAATACGATGCCTAAATGGCCCTTGGCTCAACCAATGCGGATGTTAGGTCATAACGGTGAAATCAATACTCTTTTGGGTAATATCAACTGGATGTCCAATCGAGAAAAAGAGCTACTGTCTAACTTTAGCGAAAAATCTTTACCTGGTTGGACTCAAAGCGAGGTTGAAGGGCTAACTCCAATTGTCAATAACGACAATAGTGACTCCTATAACCTAGATAGTGCCATGGAATTATTAGTGCGAACTGGTCGCAGCATACCCGAAGCAGCCATGATTCTTGTTCCAGAAGCCTATCAAAATCAACCTTCGCTACAAGAGTATCCTGAAATCGTTGATTTTTACGAATATCATAGCGGTCAACAAGAACCTTGGGATGGTCCTGCGTTGTTAGTTTTTAGTGATGGTAAAACTGTTGGTGCAGCTTTAGACCGTAACGGTTTACGACCTGCACGCTACAGCATTACTAAGGATGGTTATGTGGTTGTAGGCTCAGAAACAGGAGTAGTAGATTTACCCGATGCTGAAATAGTAGAGAAAGGTAGATTAGGCCCTGGTCAAACT
>JAAUYG010213634.1_pt1 | contig 25264 bp, 24 predicted proteins | sample 7278091 | NCBI WGS metagenome assembly JAAUYG01 (sample SAMN14350201, study PRJNA611818) | marine sediment metagenome | isolation source: surface marine sediment (0.6m) | place: French Polynesia: Moorea | collected 2018-08 | reverse complement strand
GGTCGATGTCTTGAACATCAATTTCAATAGGTTGGTTCTGGTTCAATGGCTCAAATTGAAAGACTTTACAATAAATATCTCATCTTTCAGCCAACCTGCTGAATGTAGGTTTTAACATTCCTCATCAGATTAAAATGCTTATTAAGTTAAACAGACAACAAATTAACAATTGTTTCAGCCAGATAAACAAGTTGTAACTATAATTTGTGTCACTACAAAAATTAGATATTAATTGAAGTTACCAATTATAGTTATATAGTTAATTTGAATATAAACCATTGGTTATTGGCTATTCTGGTTCGTCATTCACTGACGGCAGTATCATCCAAGCTTTGGTAATCAACTCACTTAACCATTTACGTCGGTCTAGATCTAAAACGAGATCGTCTTGTAAAATACCTTCGGTTAATTCTTCTAAAGATTTTCCTTGTTGACGAGCCATCTGAACCACACCTGCGATCGCCATGGCAATAATTTCTTCATTGACGGAACTATTTCTTAGTGCCAATATTTCTTCTGTGTTAGCTGGAATGGGATAATCCATAAATAGAGTGTTGTGTGGTGTTGAAGCAGATTAGTGGTTAACTAATAAGTTAACTAATATTAAGATTCGTCTAGGCTTGTGCACAAGGGCGAATTGTCTCGCCAGTGTAGCTTATGAACAATGGATTTAACAACATAGTTAAATTTCTTAAAAATAAATTAACATTTTTTTACATGAAAGAACTGCATTATACAGAAATACCTACTCCAGATACAAAAGCAGTACAGACTTGGTTACAAAATAGATGGCAACCTAAATTCGGCACAAAAATTGCTACTCCTGATGGAATTCGTCTCCAGTTTGAAGCATTATCTGACAGTGAATTATCAATTTTTGTCTGGCAGTTACAGCGCACCACCTATTTAAAAATTTTTCAATGGGGTGAAAAAACAATTCCACAAGCGGCTCAAATTAAGCAACATTTAACCCAAGAGATTCGTGCTGCATTTCCCCAAGAATATCCTATTCCCCCAGCTATAGATTTAGCCCAACAGTCGATTTTCGAGGCTTTAGCCGAAGCTTATCCTCAAACAGTCCACTTCTTTCAGAAAATGCCCAATGGAGAATACGATCTTAATCGGGTTTACTGGTGGGAAAAACGCTGGCGAGATAGTGTCAGAAATCCTCAGCAGCCAAAAGAAGTAGTCTTTAAAAGTAATTCTGCTCAATCTATCTTAGATAAGAGTCAAGAATATGATCTGATTTACATTGGCGGTGCATTAGGAGTTATTCATGCTGCGGTAATGGCGCAAAAAGGTTATCGAGTATTGTTGATAGAAAGATTGCCCTTCGGTAGGATGAATCGGGAGTGGAATATCTCCCGCGATGAATTTCAAAGTTTGATTAATTTGGGCTTATTTACCCCCGAAGGATTTGAATCAGTTATAGCAGCAGAATATGTAGATGGTTTTAGCAAGTTCTGTGATGCTTATAATCCTCCTCATTTAAAAGCTGGGGTATTGCATACGCCCAAAGTACTAAACGTGGCAATTGATGCTGAAAAAATGCTGCATTTTTGTGGTGATAAATTACGTCAAGCTGGGGGAAATATTTGGGATGAAACAGAATTTATTCGCGCCGATATTAACGATAATGAGGTTACAGTACATTTAACCCATCTGCCAACTAAAGAAAAGAAACAGGCAACAGCAAGATTACTTATAGATGCCATGGGTACTGCTTCCCCTATTGCTTGGCAACTAAATGGTGGTCGTACTTTTGATAGTGTCTGTCCTACAGTGGGGGCGGTAATTGAAAGTGGTTTTGCCCCAGAAGTGTGGGATGAAAATTATGGAGATGTCTTAAATTCTCATGGCGATATCTCTAGAGGGAGACAGCTAATCTGGGAATTATTTCCTGCGGGCAATAGAGAATTGACTTTCTATCTTTTCCATTACCATCAGGTACATCCTGATAACCCTGGTTCGCTCTTAGAAATGTATGAGGACTTCTTTACCATTTTGCCAGAGTACCGCCGTTGCGATATGGAAAAACTAGTTTGGAAAAAGCCCACTTTCGGTTACATACCTGGTCATTTTAGTGTTAGCGATCGCGATCGCACTGTAGCTTTTGATCGTTTACTGGCTATTGGAGATGCTGCTTCTTTACAATCTCCGCTAATTTTTACTGGTTTTGGTTCATTGGTACGTAACCTAGAACGACTAACCACTCTTTTGCATACCGCCCTACAACACGATTTACTTACCGTAGAACATTTGAATCAAATTCGAGCCTATCAAAGCAATATCTCTGTTACTTGGCTTTTTTCCAAAGGGATGATGGTGCCTACAGGAAAAATTCTACCCCCTCAAAGAATTAACTCGATGTTGAATACATTTTTTGGGTTACTAGCAGATGAACCTCCCGAAGTCGCGGATACTTTTATTAAAGATCGTACTGACTGGTTCACCTTTAATAGATTAGCGTTAATTGCTGCCCGCAAAAATCCTGCCTTACTAGTATGGATTTGGGAAATGGCAGGAAGCAAAGATATGCTGCGCTGGTTGGGTTCATATTCTGCCTTTAACCTAGATGCTCTAAGAAATCTGCTTCTTGGCGGTTGGTTCCCTGCTTGGTTAAAACAGTCTCAACCTTGGTTAGAAAAGCAATATCCTGGTTTGTGGTTAAAACTATTGAGCCTCAACTATCAATTACGATTTTCTAGTAACTCTAACAGTTAAATTCATAAATTTGAATATGATCTGCTTGGAATAGCCAAGCAGAAAAGCAGTCACTTGCTGCAACAATTAAACATTGACAGTTAAATTTTGCAGAGTGCTAATAATTTCCGTAGGTTCTAGTCGCTGAGTATAATCAGCATTAGCAAAAGCTAAAACTACTTTACCATCAGCAGCAATGACATAGGTAGCAGGAATAGGCAAGTCAAAAGTGGGATCGCCATTATAAGCAGGTAAATCAATACCGAAGTTTTGGTAAATTGGTCTTAATTGTTCAGGAAGAGTAAACACTAGACCATATTCCCTAGCAACCTTATTACCGATATCACTTAACACTTCAAAAGTTAGCTCATTTTTTTCGGCAGTAGATAGAGAATTATCTGGGGTTTGAGGAGAAACAGTAATTAAATTTGCTCCCAAAGCCTTAATTTCTGGTAATGCTTGCTGTAATGCCCGTAATTCTAAGTTGCAGTAAGGACACCAACCACCACGATAAAAGGAAAGTACTACCGCACCCTGTTGTAAAAGCTGTTGCAGATTGATAGATTCTCCTGTGGCGTTAGGTAAAGTAAAGTCTGGTGCTTTGTCTCCTACTTTTAAAGTCCGATCTACTATGCCAGAGTCGATCAGATCATTGGTTGCTTGATTCATTATAGCCAGAGTTGTTGAATCGACTTGACCGAGAAACTGTTGGCGAAAATTAGCTAATTCTTGGCTAAGGGTCATAGTCCTAGATTATTTTTTGAACTTCATATTTAAGTAAAGTTGATCGAGCTTAAAAAAACCATAAATAAAGCTTAAAAAATAATAAGTAATCAGAAATCTTAGCCGATTAGAGAGTGTTTGTAAACAAAAAATTAAACTGCATATGTATTAGGACTTGGAGGCTTGAGAAAATACGGACTTGGGGGGTTTAATTCATGCGCTTCCCGCGCTTCCCTACTTTTTTAGTTTTTAAGATTTACTTTACAAACAGTTTCTTATATTTGAGGTTTATGATTCTATTTTTGCTCTGAAATAACTGTAGAGCAAGACTTTTGACAGTCAAAATAAATCTTCTTAAGTATTACTTAATTAGTTTTAAGTTTCACTTGTGACAATCACAAACCTGTAATAATACCGAGAAAATAACATTTAAATTATTACACTATAAAAGCAAATGGAATTGGGAGGATCCTAAAGTTGTGTCTAATAATTTTGTTGCAGTTCTTAACCGACTACTAACCGCAGCGATGATAGTTGCTTTACTAATTGCTTGCCAAGATATGCCCGAAAGTCAAAACTTTGGGATTCAACTTGAGTCTCAAGAAAATCAATCACGTAATTAATCTATTACTTGATTAATTGCAACTATCAAACTGTATGGGTGTTCGTGAAACACTATTAGCAGTTGGTTTAGCAGTCAGATAAATTTGACCATTTTTCACAGCAATTCCTCTGGCGGGGTAGATTTTACCCAGAGAAGTTTCAATCCCTTGGGGTTGCTGATTAACTGTATCGGCGTTGATTGGACAAGCATTAAATACTACTGGTTTGACTTGATTGCTGGGTAAATTCGTTACCTTGTCTATAACATAATCGACATCAGGTACGTTAAGATCAAAGCTAATTAAAGCAAAGTTAATCTCAGAATCAAACACAATTGTATTGGAACTGGCGATATTGGCAGTAGCTACAGCATTTTCACCATTAGAAGTAGCTCTAGAATCTAAGTCATTGATGCCATCATTAATAGTAGCAGCAGCATTAAGATTGCCGAAGTTTAAGCTGTCTGCAACATCAAAGGTAATTGCGCCTGGGCGATCGCCTATTACATTTAAACTAATATTACTGTTGGCAAAAGAATTAGCCGCAGCACCGTTGTCGGCATTGGCTTCGGCAAACACGACATTTTCTGAAGTCACCTCAATTGAGGAATTGACATCATCAATGGTTGCCCTGTCGCTATCAACTGTAATTGCGCCAGCATTACCAATAGTAATCGCCGAAATTGGTTGACTACTATTGGGCTCAAAAATTCCATAAGTCACTTGTATCTGGGAAACTGCTCTAGATGGTGTTTGGGCAGTAGCAACTGCGGGATTATTCGCTAAAATAGTTGCTGTGTTGTTGGCATTATTGGTAACGAATACAGAAGAATTTAATGAACCTGTATTAATACGATCGCCCGCCCGCAAGAAAATTTCGCCCCCAGATCCGATATCAGCTTGAGGAATACTTAGGGTAATTTGGGAAACTGACAAGGTAATGTTAGGAGTGGTTTCAGTATTGCTCCTGACGCGATCGCTTACTGCTACATTGGAATTAAGATTTTCAGTAGTTAAGTTATTCCCAGCATTGAGGTTAATATTTCCCCCATCAGCAGTATCAAGTTCTAATAGTGCAGCAATAATCGAAAAACTATCTAAAGATACAGAATTACTGTCAATGGCGATCGCTGAACGAGAGTTGAGGCTACCCACGTTAATATTATTGCCCGCCTGCAAAATAATTTCTCCCCCCGCACCAGCTTGTATATCAGCTTGGGGAATAGCAAAAATATTATTGGCTTCTTCAATAGTGTCTACTTCCGTAATCAGGTTTAAATTTACCGCAGAAGAAGCATTAAAGTTACCTGTAATAATATCTCTGATAGCTAATAAAGCGATCGCGCCACCATTCCCTGAAGCAATAGTAACTCTGGGAAAAGTTTGCAGATTAGCAACAGTAGTTAATTGACTATCTACTCTCGAAGAAGTGTTGATCCCATTAGGAATATTAATATTACTCCGCGAGTCAATTGCCACATTACCGCCATTACCTATAGGGTTGCTGGTATTAATTGCTGTCGCTGTAATGTCTCCCGCAGCTAAGTTAGTATTCGCTTGATATTGATTGGTTAATAAAACCCTACCCCCAGAATTATTAATCGTGCCGTCGATATTGATATTGCTCCCTGTGGGTATAGCCGTGGTGTCTGGAGTTAATCCTGTTCCCGTTATTCCTGGTGTACCGATATTATTTGTACCTGCGCGGATATCTAAAGTCGGTTCAGCACTACCATCGATATTTATCTGACTGCCATTGGAGAGAGTAATACTTTCCTGTAGAGAGTTAGCAGTGGTATCTGTACCCGTAATATTAATATTGCCCAGGATTGTTACATTGCCTCCCGCTAGGATATGTAAAGATGCTCCTTCATAACTGGCAAAACTTACATCTCCCTGCGATCGCACTACAGGATCATTAATACTAACGAAATTTCCCAGGCTTCCATCTAACTGTTCAATGCGGAAATTTCCTCCACTGTAATAATGGGCATCACCGTTAATTGAGTTATTACTTCGTAAAATCAGATCGCCACCTGAAATTAAACCACTAGCAGAATTATTTAAAGCCGAAATATCAATAGTGCGATCGCCTTGTAAAGATAATTCATTCCCCGCCGCAGCAATAAACGGGTTGCTCAGGCTATCTCTAATCTTAATCGTATCTAATGCCTGTAAGGTAATATTTTCTCCTGCCTGGAGTTGTCCTTGTAGATCTAAATTATTAGCAGAAAGGGTTAAATTGCGATCGCTTTGTAGATTTCCTGTATTGCTGATATTTCCCGTAGTGTCTCTCAAATTTAATCCAATGGGGGCATTAATCGTTAATACTGGTGCAGCAATATCAGTAGCACTAAATTCTGTGCCGTCATCAAACAATAATCCTGTTGAGGTACTACCTAAAAATGAACCACCCACATCCAACCTGGCATTATCGCCAAAAACTATCCCTGCAGGATTAATTAAAAATAAATTAGCACTACCATTAGCACGAATTAAACCATCAATAGACGAAATATTTCCTCCTGTAACCCTAGAGAGAATATTGTCTATATCTACTGCATTATTAAAAAATGCCTCATTGCCCGTCTGGACAGAAAAATCTTGAAAACTATGAAATAAATTACTTCCCGCTTGTTCTCCTCCTGTAATTTCTGTGATGTTTCCCTGTTGATTAACATTAGTTGGTAAACTGCCGTCGGGAGTAATTTGTCCACTAACTGAGGTGGCAATCAGAGAAATACCAAAAGCAAATAAACTGGTTTTAACTAAATTTTTCATGACAGAGCGATCGCACATTCGGCTACAGGAATGTTCTCAATAAATCACAAAAAGTATTTTGTCGCAATTAAATAGAAACCGATCTTCACGATTAAATACATTTGCTCATTTACTTAAATTAGTTTTGTCCCAAACGAGTTAAAGATATTTGTGCTGCCTCTTTTACCTGAGGATGAATATCTTTAGCTAAAAACTTGAGGGCAGAAATACTCTTATCTGTATTCAAATTACCTAATGCTTCGGCAATTCTTTGGCGAATTAACCAATCTTCCGAGTTAGCAAACGTCAGTATTTTACTTACTGATTCAAGAGCTTTAATTTCGCCTAATGCCGCGATCGCCGCTTGTTGTAAAATAACCTCATCACTATCCAATGCTTCCATAAGTAGTTCTTTGGCTCTAATATCCTGCAAGTTACCTAAAGAAACCGCAGCACTAAACCTTACTAGCCAATTGTCATCTTCATAAAATGCTCTTACCAGATGTTCAAAGGCACGAATATCATTTAAATACCCTAATGCCCCTGCTGCATCGGCACGAATCCCATAATCAGGATCACTTGCTAGTAGATTGACCAAAATCGGAAAACATTCTGCTGTGGGCTTTACCCCCAAGGCAAATACAGCCATCGAACGCACAGGAAGAATTTCATCGTTCAACACTTTTTTAATTAAGGGAACAGCATCTTCTGGAGCAACTTTCCTTAATGATGTTAGAGCTAGCAAACGATCTTTGGAATTAGAACTTTCTAACTGATTAGCAATTTTTTCTAAATCTGGCATTTTGATAATTATTAGTTATTAAATTAGGACTATGCTTAGCTTAAAGGTTTTTAATACAAGGTTCTTAATATATAGCACTTAAGATACTTTTCCTGCTTGAAACAAACGACCAATAATCTCTTCAATTGGTGGATCGTTAACGCTTAAATCTTGTATTTGTAATTTAGCCAGGATACGAGAAACAGTAGCAGTGAGATTTTCTCTAGGGACTAAAAACCTGACTTCTTGTCCTTCAATAGATTCAATTTCTCCAAAGTCGGCTAATTCTGCTGCTGATAATGACTGCGCCAATTCTATTTTGACTTCTCGACAAGGGGCAAAACGATCTAATAAGCCATCAAGTAAGCCATCGTAGATTAGTTGACCCTGATGAATCAACAAAACGCGATCGCACAATGCAGTAATATCTGCCATATAGTGACTAGTAAGTAGAATAGTCGCTCCATAGTTTTGATTATATTTTTGCAGAAATTCCCTGACTGCTACTTGAGCATTTACATCCAAACCTAAGGTTGGTTCATCCAAAAACAATACTTTGGGGTGATGTAACAAAGCGGCTAACAACTCTGCTTTCATTCTTTCTCCCAAAGACAGTTTGCGCACTGGTTGATTCAGCTTATCTTCGATGGCTAACATTACCGCCAATTCTGACAGACGTTGTTTAAAAATCTTGTCAGGAATATTATAAACAGCCGCGTTAATTCGCAAAGAATCAAGAGCAGGTAAATCCCAAAGTAATTGCTGTTTTTGACCCATTACTAGGCTGGTTTGGTGCAAAAATTTTGGCTGACGACGAAAAGGAACATGATCTGCTACTATTACTTCTCCCTGGGAAGGATGGATCAAACCTGTCAACATTTTGAGAGTTGTCGTTTTACCAGCACCATTAGCTCCTAAGAAACCAACTACTTCTCCTGGTTGAATCTCAAAAGAAATATTTTGGACAGCCTTGATTTCGCGATAGGTACGGCGGAAAAAATGTGTCAGAGTTCCTTTCAAACCTGGTTTTTTAATAGCGACTGGGTAGACTTTAGTTAGATTTCGGACAGCAATAATGGACACAGCAACAGAGGTAAATAAACAGATTACTTTTCAACCTAACACCTACATATTCATAACCCAACTAATTGCAAGTAGTAAGACGATGTAGTTTTCCCCCAACACGATAAAAATCAAACCGAGAGTTAGAGTGAAAAATCTCTGCTGGTAAAAGACGATTACCCGAAGGGTGTGCTACCCACCCATCATGACTAGTGGATAATAGCTTAAAACCAATATCTTGTTTTTGAGTAATAGTCGCTACTCGATGAGAATTTTCCAAGTGTAGCTCAATATTATCAAAAGCGATCGCTGTTTCTGAGCGATGACAATATTTATTCAAGGATGATTCAACTGAAATTAGTTGCTCATTTCGTTTAATGGTTAGTATGGCTTCGGCTGGTTCTAGAGAATCGGCTTGGGAACTGATTTGATTAGTAAAAGGGACTAATACTAAATAAGACACATTACCATTTGTAGCTTGAAAACCCCGATCATTTTCTAAGGGGTAAGCAGGAATAAAAATCGAGCTACGATCGCTTTGTTTGGCTTCTCCTGAATAAAAATAAAGGTTATCTTTTTGACAAATATTGATATAAAAATTTGCTGTTTCAAAAGCATAAACTTCTTGATATGCAGCACTAATTTGCGAACAATTACGCCAGTCGGCAGTAATTAAGAAAGTATAATCTGCATCCTCAGAAGCAAGAGTATTAGCGATCGCTTTCTTTTCTTCAGAAATTGCCATCATAGTTCCCAAGGCTATAGAAACAATTGTCCATCTTAATATCAATTTATTCATTGCCTTGCTCCCTAATATTTTTGAGCGTCACACAAATTTATATAGATCGATCGCTCTTAAATACATGATTCTTAATATAATAAGAGTCATCATCATAAATGACAATCTTGCTTGAGGTTGAAACTATAGATTAGTGAATCGTTACTTAGCCATTAAATCCACCTAATACATTGTTAAGTTCCTGGGTAAAAATAGCTCAAATTAAACTTTATCAAAAAGCTTTTATGCTTTAATATTAGCTGAATATCAACTAAAGTTAGTCCTTATAAATACCAATTAAACTATAATATTGAATAATACCAACCCTTGACAGTATCAGAGTTGCACTAAATAATTTAGTTAATCTTAATAATTTTAATAACGTTATTTAGTTGTAAGTTTAAACACTATTTAGCTCAAACTACAAAAATACCAAACTACAAAAATACAATTGTGTCGAGCTGAGTGGCTAAGCCAATCGCCTAATCGCCAGTGAATTATTGACTAGGGTTCATTATGTGAAAAAATAAAACATGGCGACTTTTAGTTATATTTTGTTAGATAGATCAAAAAATAAGCCATGCCCCAAACCAAGCGCAAAACCTTTTTACTAGATTTTGAAAAACCTCTTTGTGAGCTAGAGTCTAGAATTGAACAAATCAAAATCCTAGCAGAAGAGAATCAAGTAGATGTTTCGGTGGAAATATCTCAACTAGAAATTAGGGCAGAACAACTGCGCCAAGAAATTTTTAGTACCTTAACTCCCGCCCAACGGCTACAGTTAGCTCGTCACCCTCGTCGCCCCAGCACCTTAGATTATGTCCAAGCTATTAGCGATGAGTGGTTAGAATTACATGGCGATCGCGGTGGCTATGATGATCCAGCTTTGGTGGGGGGAGTAGCCCGTATTGATGGTCGTCCGATGGTAATTATTGGACACCAAAAAGGTAGAGACACTAAAGACAATGTGGCTCGTAATTTCGGCATGGCTTTTCCTAGCGGTTATCGTAAGGCTCTGCGTCTAATGCAGCACGCTAATAAATTTGAAATGCCCATTTTGACTTTTATTGATACCCCTGGAGCATGGTCTGGGGTGGAAGCAGAAAAACTCGGTCAAGGAGAGGCGATCGCCTATAATTTAAGGCAAATGTTTGGTTTTGATGTTCCCATTGTCTGTACTGTAATTGGAGAAGGTGGTTCAGGAGGCGCATTGGGAATTGGTGTAGCCGATCGCTTACTAATGCTAGAACACTCGGTATACACTGTTGCCAGTCCTGAAGCCTGTGCTGCAATTTTGTGGAAAGATGCTAGAAAATCAGATCGAGCAGCAGCAGCCTTGAAAATTACTTCTTGGGACTTAAAAGAATTAGGCCTAATCGATCAAATTGTTCCTGAACCCAGTAGTGGCGCACACGCTAATCCTCTCGAGGCGGCTACTAAATTGAAAAAGATCATTTGGGAAAATTTAGAACAACTTTGGCAGATGACTCCCAAACAGAGAAAAGACTTGCGCTACGAGAAGTTTCGCAATATGGGCAAATTTGAGACGGTGACGGATTAGATTTAGCTGAGTTCAAGTTTTGGCGGGACTAGCTGATTAATATCAGTACTAAAACTATGAGTAATCAAAACTATCGGTGCAAAATATCAATGATCTCATCTGATATGTTCGTGGTGCTATAATTGCTAAAGCAACATTTTGTTACATTAATTTTAATTTTTGGTGTAGCGTTGCATACAAAAGCACTAGTTAACTAATTCTCTATTGACACTAGAGCTGACCATACTAGTAATAGGTGTATAGTAAATCAACTCGAACAAACGCTTGCAGTATTTTATATCTAGCGTCATTGGTAGTAAACATATTAAGAAATGTCAACCTATTAATGATTAATAAGGCAAATTATCAGGATGCAGTTTTTTTACTGAGTTCTAGTTTCCCCTTGTCTATTGCAATTGTTTAATCAGTGAGTTAGGAAAATCATAATAAACAATAATGAATCTACCTCCAAATCAACTACGAGCAATTGTGACAGGTGCAAGTAGTGGAATCGGCAAAGCAACTGCTTTAACCTTTGCTAAATCGGGTATTGAGGTTGCTTTGGTAAGTCGTTCTGCGGTTAAGTTAAAAGCCGTAGCTGATGAAATACAAGCTTTAGGCATTAAAGCCAAGGCAAGTATTTATCCCATAGACTTAGCTGTAACAGATAAAGTTAAACAGCAAATTACCGAAATTTGTACTCATTTTGGCCCTATTGATATTTTAGTCAATAATGCAGGAATGGGATACACAAATTCTTTGCATGACACCACCTTAAACGATTGGCAAACAGTACTCGATCTTAATCTGACCAGTGCCTTTCAGTGTATACAGGGAGTCTTACCCCAGATGCGCGCTCGCCATAAGGGAACAATCATTAACGTTGCCTCTATTGCTGCTTTTAATGCTTTTCCTCACTGGGGTGCATATAGTGTTAGCAAGGCAGCTTTAGTTGCTTTAAGCAAAACCTTGTCAGTAGAAGAGAGAGGCAATGGTATTCGTACAGTGACTATCTCTCCAGGTTCTGTCAATACCCCAATTTGGGATACAGACACCGTACAAGCAGATTTTAATCGGGAAGCAATGTTAACCCCGGAAATTGTGGCTCAATCAATACTCCATACAGCTTTACTACCCCACCAAGCGGTAGTGGAAGAGATGATCGTTATGCCCAGTGGAGGGGCTTTATAAACGACGTTTATCACTAAATAGACGTTTATCACTAAATATAAGTAGCAAGAGGACAGAGTTTTACTCACATTAATAAATTATGACAACAGTTTCTTCTAACGGTTCTAGTCGTTCTGAATCTTTAAATACCAATACTTCTAACCCTCTAAAATCTAGTTTACTCGAACAAGTTGTTAGTAGACCAGATCGCAATACTCACAATGGTCAAGCTGCTCAAATCAAAGCAACTTCTGAAGCTGCCAAAGAACAGATGATGCAAGCAGTCTACAGTATGTTAGAGTCGGTAGGCGAAGATCCTGAACGCGAAGGATTATTAAAGACTCCTAAGCGAGTCGCAGAGGCGATGCAATATTTAACTAGCGGCTATAATCAGTCTCTAGATGATCTTGTTAATGGAGCTATCTTTGATGAAGGACATAATGAGATGGTACTGGTTAGAGATATTAACTTCTTTAGTCTCTGCGAACATCATATGCTGCCCTTTATGGGTAGAGCCCACGTGGCTTATATTCCTAACCAAAAAGTAGTAGGCTTAAGTAAACTTGCCCGTATTGTTGAGATGTATGCACGTCGTTTACAGGTGCAAGAGCGTCTAACCCGTCAGATTGCTGAAGCAGTTCAAGAAATCTTAGATCCTCAGGGAGTTGCTATTGTTATGGAAGCGACTCATATGTGTATGTCAATGCGCGGGGTACAGAAACCTGGTTCTTGGACAGTAACCAGCGCAATGTTAGGTGTGTTCCAAGATGATCAGAAAACTCGTGAAGAATTTCTCAATCTAATTCGTCATCAACCTAATTTTGTGTAAAAGCTTAATGCTAATTAACGTGAGGCAAGGAATTCGGAGTACTCGCGCTCGCGAGACGCTACGCTACGGAGTTCAAAGTTACAATTTTTCCTACGAAATAATAGGGAATGCAAGCATCTCTCAAGCACTGAATTACGAAATTTCTCATTTCATCGAGCTGACGTTAATTACGGTAACCGCAATGGTGAGCTTTCTTTGCACACCATTGTTTTGCTAATTTTATGATTTCGATTCCTGTCGATTTCTATAGACTACGGAAGAGTAGCTACCGCACTGCACTTTGATATATTTTTTCGTTGGCTTTTACAGATTTAAAAAAGTCTACTATTGGGCGTGGATAATCTACGCCTAATCTCACTCCATACCTTTGTTGTTCTTCTTGAGTTAGTTTCCCAGGCTCACGAGTTAAAGCACCAGGCAGGGATGCTAATTCTGGTAGCCAATGTTTAATATAATTCCCTTTAGGGTCATAATCTTTGGCTTGTTTAGGGATATTAAAGTAACGGAAACCTCGCGCATCATTACCTACCCCCGCAGTATAATTCCAGTTACCCCAGTTACTACATACATCGTAATCAATCAAGAGAGATTCAAACCATTCTGCGCCCATTTGCCAATTTATACCCAAGTTTTTGGTTAAAAAACTAGCGACGTTTTGTCTACCACGATTAGACATAAAGCCTGTTGCAGCTAATTCTTGCATATTGGCATCAATTAAGGGATACCCAGTTTTGCCTTCTCGCCAGAGATCGAAGCGTTGCCAATCTTCCTTCCAGGGAATTTCTACTCTTTGTAATCCTTCTATTTTAAATACCTGATTACCGTGTTTGGCTACAATAAAGCGGAAAAAATCACGCCAGATGAGTTCAAAAATTAACCAGTAAGTTGAATTATTTTTAACTCTTTCAATTTCGTATTTGATTACCTGATCGTTGATATATCGTGGGGAAATGCAGCCCAAAGCTAACCAGGGAGAAAATTTGGAAGAATAGTTTGCCCCCAACATTCCGTTACGAGTTTCTTTGTATTCTTTGAGACAATCTTGTTGCCAAAAGTAATCTTGTAATCGTTTGATGGCTTCGGTTTCTCCACCCTTGAATTTTAATACCGATCGCTCGTCAAATTTTGGAGTTTCTAAACCTAATTCTGTTAAAGTGGGTATTTCTCCTAGTTCTATTTCTGGTAAAGGATTTAATTTTTTAGGTGCAGCAATAGCTTCTTCTATGGCAGATTTTTTTTCAACTTGCTTACGAAAATTTGTGTATAGTTCTGGTATTTGATTAATTTTAAAGGGTAAATCTTCTAGTAGATATAAAGTAGATTCCCAAAAGCTTTTAATTGGGATTTTTTGATTAGATAATCCTCTTTTTACCCCTTGCTCTACTTGTTTTTCTTCAGCAGTAACTTCCCTACTATAGTAAACTTGGTCAACTTTTAGCTGTTCGGCGATCGCAGGAATAATCTTTTCTGGTAAACCCTGACGCACAATTAAATTGCTGCCTAATTTCTGTAGTGAGGAGCGTAAATCTGCTACACTTTCGATTAAAAATTGAGCGCGAAAATTACCAGTTTTAGGAAAGCCAAAGGAAGTAGTAGCAAACTGACGCTCCTCAAAACAATATATTGGAATAATCTCTGCTTTTTGTCTTAAAGCTTCATAAATAGCTTCGCGATCGTGAACTCTTAAATCATTACGATACCAAATTAAAATACGTTTTTGTGTCATGTTAAGCTGCTAATCATTACCTTAAAATTAGACTAAATTAGACTACTTATTCAAGAGAAAAATGATAGCTAGTATGAGAACCATCAGGATAGAGGAAAGTGCAAATCACCGATGATTCAGGATTATATTTAATAATTAAATCTTGTAATCCAGATTCTTTCCAATCACTAATTGTATTAGCTAAAAGGCTGATTGGTTTGTATTTAACTTGCCAATCTTCAAGAATAAGATTTTCATTATTTAGTTGTCTTAGTAGTACTATAGTACCTTTCTCTTGAAAAATTCTATATCCTGCACGAGCAACATCTGCTATTTTATCGGCGTTAGCTTCAATAACTTTGATTTGTTCTGGGGGCGATTCTAAAGGAATAGACATAAAAAAGGAATAGACATAAAAAAACACGCTGGACTTTATTTAATATAAAATAATTAATCCTTTAGTTTTCTTCTTAGAACAATTTATGAGGGATGCCAGACAATATGCTCCTGCTACTCAACGTAATCGTGAACCAATCTTAGAAATACTTACCCAAGTATTACCGCCTAATAGTAATGTTTTAGAAGTTGCTAGTGGTACAGGAGAACACGCTGTTTTTTTTGCTTCTCAGTTGAAATCATGCCGTTGGATTCCATCAGATATCAATCCTTTGTCGATGGAGAGCATTATCGCCTGGAAAAATTTTAGGAGTGAAGATAATCTGGATATACCTTTGCTTATTGATGTTACTGAGCATGATTGGGTGCAGCAGGTAGCGAATCAGAAAATTGATGCCATCGTTAATATTAACATGATTCATATTTCTTCTTGGCTGGCTTGTCTAGGTTTGATGGCTGGTGCAGAGCAAATTTTGCCACCTGGAGGTATTCTTTATTTGTATGGTCCTTACAAACGTAAGGGAGAACATACTGCCCCTAGTAATGCTAATTTTGATCGTTCCTTGCGCGATCGCAATACTCAGTGGGGTATTCGGGACCTCGAAGCGGTAATTGAAGTCGCTGCCGCTGCTAATTTAAGGTTACAAAAAGTTATTGAGATGCCCGCCAACAATTTATCGGTTATTTTTAGTAGATAAATTGTTGATTCATAGATTAACTAAATTTTATTATGATCCAGATTTTTCTCGTAGACGATCAATATTTAATGCTCGAAGGTATCAAGACAATCTTAAAAAGCGATCCAGAAATAAATATCATTGGCACTGCTCGAGATGGACAAGGGGCGATCGCTCAAATTCAAAAATTACAACCAGATGTTGTTTTGATTGATATCGAAATGCCTAAAATGAATGGCATTACCGCGACAAAATACATTTGTAAATATTTACCTAATACCAAAGTAATAGTTCTTACTAGTTACAAATGCCGAAATTATATTAGTCAAGCCCTACAAGCTGGTGCTTCTAGCTATTTATTGAAAGATAGTTTAGCCCAAGATCTAAAACAGGCGATTTATTCTATAAGCCGAGGTTATTCATATATTGAAGCTAAATTATTAACTCAAGGCATTGATAAAATTAAATCTAATAATATTGTTAATTCTCGGAAAAAAACTACTTATATCAAAAAATATAAGAAGAATATTTACACTGCTTCTACAGCTTATAAGTATAAGAAACATCCTGCTATCAAATCTTTAGAAAAAAGTTCTTCTAGTTTAAAAAAATCCAATTTTGGTGTGAGCAAAGCTAATCTTGCCCCTATTCTTGAAGCATCTACCTTAGATACAATAAAGGCTGGTAACCATAACACACTTACCAATCTTCAACTAAAAACTGCTCAACAATTTAAAAAAACAAGTTTTAGAAGACGGCAGCTCAAAAAGCTTATTTGGCTGCTAATTGCGCTCGCTAGTACAATTTTATCGATAATTATTTTTTAATAAACTCTAATTAATTTCTTCTTTTTCTTGATAACTAAAGCAAAATTTGACCAAAATTTATTGTCCCTAACGTAACGGCCACCAAGATACCTTATCGCGAGTCGCTCCATATACCGCTTTCAATTCTTCTGGATTTACCACATAAACTAAATCGCTTTGATTCGCTTTGTGGGATTTTAATAATCCGATCTTGGTCATGCCTTTGAGGACTTGCTCTACAGTACGATTATTTAGTTGACAAGCTTTAGCAATAACTTCTACAGGTAAATCAAACACAAATACACCATCAGCCTGAGGTTGATTACCCAATTCCCTTTCTTGATAAATTAAAGCTCTTAACAAAGCTGCTACAGCCTGGGGTGGATAAGTACTACAGTTGAGCAAATGATATTGAAATTTTTCCTGCAATTCAAACATTAACTCGTACCGTTGACGAAATATTTTACATTCTTGATGTAGTGTTTTAACTATCTCAAGAGGAATTTTGATTACATCTGCTGTTTTGTAGGCTTCTACTAAACTAGGAAAAGCACGAGAAACTTTGCCAAAACTCAAAGCTAGATTTTGCATTCCGAAACAGCTTCCACTGTATGTCATGGCAATAATCCGATCTAAGGGGGTGCTGCGAACAACAATTGGCCCTCCTTTGGTTACTACATAAAGATATTCCAAAGATGTATCAGTACGAAATGCTGTATATATTGGGCGACTAGAGTACAACTTTTCTACAATAAGCTGTTTTGGCTCAATGTACTTAGTCCACTCAGATTGATCTAAACCTTTAAATAGAAAATTATTTTGGGTTAGATACTCTATAAACCTTGGCTTGTCCGATTGTTTAGTTGACATATTCATTTTGATTATCCATAATTTGTAAACTGTATCAGGTTTATCTGAACTTAAATTTAAATTGAATTACAAAACATTTGAGATTTATTCATGATACACTTTGTTCTAATTTTATCTTTGTTGAGGAGATCATCAGCATGGAAGCACGACGACTTTCTCGCCGTATTTTCACTCCCAAAACCTGGAAACATTGGATTGCATTAGTGTTTTTGGGTTGTATTGCCTCCAGTTTGATTGCGTTATTATCATATATTGCTACTTCTCCTAGTTTTGACCTTTCTTGGCAAGCATGGATCACGATCGCTGTTACTGTGGGCGTTTTTTTACTTAATGCTCTTACTTCTTTACCTGCTGAGATTATTTTCTTGGGTGGTACAGCGGTTTTGTTTGTCAGTGGAATTTTAACCGAACAAGATGCTTTAGCAGGATTTAGCAATCCAGGGATGATTACAGTTGCCGTTCTCTACATTGTGGTTACTGGTTTATCTCAAACTGGTGGTTTAAATTGGATTTCTCAACGAGTATTAGGACTCCCTAAGGGACAAAATGCAGCCTTATTTCGCTTAATGACTCCCGTAATGGGTATGAGTGCCTTTCTCAATAACACTCCTGTGGTGGCGATGTTTATTCCCGTGGTTAGTGATTGGTCTCGTAAACTGCGTATTAGTCCTTCTAAATTAATGATTCCCCTCAGCTATGCGGCAATTTTTGGGGGAGTTTGTACTTTAATTGGTACGAGTACTAATTTAGTAGTCAATGGTCTGTTGATTTCAGCGACAGATTTACCTGGTTTAAAGTTGTTTGATATAGCGGTAGTGGGGTTACCCTGCGCGATCGCCGGAATGATTTATTTATTTGTTACTAATCGTTGGTTATTACCCAATCGTAAGCCAGTTATTAGCGAAAGCGACGATGTACGAAAGTACACGGTAGAAATGATGGTTTCTGTAGATAGCCCTCTAACAGGAAAAAGTATTGAGAAAGCAGGGTTAAGGCATCTACCAGGATTATATTTAGTTGAAATTGTCCGCAATCAAGTAATCATTCCCGCGGTTAGTCCCAAAGAAATTTTACAAGGTGGCGATCTCTTAGTATTTATCGGGATGATTGATTCGATTGTCGATTTAAATCGTTTAAGAGGACTACAGCCTGCTACCGACGAGGTATTTAAGCTCAATACTCCACGCTCAGAGCGTTGTTTAATTGAAGCAGTGGTGTCTAACACCTGTCCCATGGTGGGCAAAACAATTCGCGAAGGAAAATTTCGGACACAGTATAATGCCGTTGTATTAGCCGTAGCCCGTAATGGAGAACGTTTACCAGGCAAAATTGGTAGTATCCGCCTCCAGCCTGGAGATACTTTATTACTAGAGGCTAATTCCAATTTCTTATCTCAACAACGTATTTCCAATGACTTCTATTTAGTTAACGGTATTCCCGATTCTGAACCTTTACGTCACGAAAAAGCCCCTCTGGCGATCGCTATTCTGGGAATTATGGTTTTCCTCGCTTCTATGGGCTGGATGAGTATGCTTAAGGCAGCTGTTTTAGGCTCGGTGGTGATGTTGTTAACAGGTTGTTGTTCTTCTATTAGGGCATTACGTAATATTGAATGGTCTGTATTGTTAGTTATTGGAGCAGCTTTAAGTATCGGTAAAGCACTAGAATCTACAGGAGCAGCAGGAGCGATCGCATCTAGTTTAATTCAGTTTTCAGGAGACAATCCTTGGCTGGCTTTAGCGATTATTTATGGTGTTACTAATTTGCTGACTGAAGCTATTACCAACAACGCCGCTGCAGCATTAGTCTTTCCCATTGCCCTAGCTCTGTCTCAGAATTTACAAGTCAGTTTTATGCCTTTTGTAATTGCCATTATGATTGGTGCATCCGCTAGTTTCTCCACTCCTATAGGCTATCAAACCAACTTGATGGTATATGGACCAGGGGGTTATAAGTTTACCGACTTTATGCGGGTTGGTATTCCTCTCAATATTTTATTTTGGTTGATTACAATTGGTATTACTCCTTTATTTTATCCTTTTAGATAAGAGCGATCGCGCTCCGCGCACCAGCAAAGCTGATCGCCGCCTATTCCAAAACAAAAAACTTGTTGACAACGTGAGCGAGAATACGAATTTAATTCGTTATGTCTGAGAGAAACAATTTGTTTCCTAAGAGTTCGGAGTACTCGCTGCCCTAAAGGACTCGCTGAGTCCTACGTCCTTCGGACGCGCTTTGCGAACGGACAAGCGATCGCAACCCCATCGCGCGAGACGCTACGCTACGGAGTTACAATTTTTCCCCCGAAATAATAGGGAATGCAAGCATCTCTCAAGTTATGAATTAGGAAATTTTTAGTTTCATCGAACTTAAGTAGGTAGGCGGAATTAAATATAAAACGGAAATAATCTAAATTCACTGATTAGCACTTGCTAAAAGCTACTTGCTAAAAGCTACTTTTTGAGCAAACTATCTTCTAATTAATTTGACCCACCTACTTACGTTGGTTGGGTTGTAATGTTTATTATGCCAAGTTTATTATGCCAATTATAGCGATCCGTAGGCTAGGCGGGGCCTAATCGCGTTTTCTAAATCTAGAAGTTTTTATGTTATGGGAGATCGCCATCTCAGTTGCCGAATAGTTTAATTTTGTTCTTCGTACTTGGTTATTATGTCCCTAATTTCTTCGGCGGCGATATCTTCTCTCTCAGATTTTGAATAGATAGTAATCAAAATTATTTTGGTTTGGGTTTTTAGATAATAAATAATTCGATATCCGCCACTTTTTCCTTTTTGAATATCGCTGTTTTTGATTCGTAGCTTGAATATCGTATATCCAACTCCAGATACAATATCCCCTGGTAATTTTCCCAGTTGCAACTGCTCGATGACTGGCTGAATATCTTGGCGAATTTTACGGTATTTTTTGGCTAGAATACGCAAATTTCGTTTGAACTTAGCGGTAAACTCGACTTCGATTGGGGATACATCATTCTGCATCTATGCCTTCCCACAGTTGACATACAGGTAACGTATTTCCTGTCATCGCATCTTGCCAACCTTGACGAAAACTTTTTTGTGCAGATTCGGTTAATTCCTCATCCTCATCTTCTGAAAGCAGGACAATTATTTTAACGCGGGTTTTTTCTGTTACAGCTAGAGGTGTATCCAAACAAAGTTGACCTTGTTCGTTAACCGTTCCCATTACTTCAACTGCTTTCATCACCATGAAAATGAATTTAATCTAAAACTATTCTAGATGATGACAGATAGTAAATTGCGCTCCTTAGGCTAGACCGGGCCTAATCGCCTTCTCTGAATTTAAAAGTTTGTGGGTTATGCGCGATCGCATAATTAAAGTTGTAAGTTTATTTTTAAGCAAGTTAATGTATCAAGCTTTTTATACTTATATTAAATAACACGGTTATCATCAGGTGGATGAAGCGATCGCCAAAGGTGAGCAAGTCGTAACTCGTGGAATTTTTAGCAGAACTCATCAGGGAGAGTTAATGGGTATTTCACCCATCTCAATTGGAAGAGTTCACTTATCAAAGTGCCTGGAATTCCTTTAATAAATTATTTTTTCTTATATAAAGTCATCAAATCAAGACATTACATCAAAGTTTTTGTATCTAATATTACTTTTGCTATTTGCTAAATAGTCCAATATTTATAATCAAGATCGCATTCATCATCCAAGTATAATTTTTGCAGAAATTTATTACATACATTCAAAAACTGCGATGATTCTGCGATGATTCAAGTGGTACAAAATGTCTTTATAATCTTCAGCCCAAGGTAAAAACATTTTGAGACTTATCCCACGTACATACCTATCAGTAAATATCTATTAGTAACGAGCAGAATAAAATGCCAGAAACTCTCTTCAAAGTTGACTTAACCAAACCAATGGAAAAGCAAGATGTCCCTGGTCATAATCGTTGGCATCCTGATATACCTGCGGTGGTTTCTGTTAAACCTGGAGATGTCTTTCGTATTGAGTGCAAAGACTGGACAGATGGACAGATTAGCAACAATGACGATCCTAGTGATATTGAAAAGGTAGATTTAAATATAGTTCATGTACTGAGTGGTCCAATTCGCGTTGAAGGTGCAGAACCAGGAGATATTCTAGTTGTAGATTTATTAGATATCGGAGCTTTACCAGGAGATGAATGGGGTTTTACTGGTATTTTCTCGAGAGATAACGGAGGTGGCTTTCTCACAGATCATTTCCCTAAAGCCGCTAAAGCCTGTTGGGATCTTCAAGGTATCTATACTAGTTCTCGTCATATTCCTGGGGTACGCTTTGCAGGTATTACCCATCCTGGCTTAATTGGCTGCGCCCCTTCAATGGAATTATTGCAGACATGGAATAAGCGTGAAAAAGCTTTAGTAGAAAAAGGTGGGCCGCCTTGGAAACCCGAAATTCCTGCTTTAGCAGCATTACCTAACCCCGAACAAGCAGTATTAGGAACTCTTAAGGGTTCAGAATTTGATCGCGTTGCTGCTGAAGCGGCCCGTACTGTACCACCCAGGGAACATGGCGGAAATTGCGATATTAAGAACTTATCTAAAGGTTCACGGATATATTTTCCCGTCTATGTGGATGGTGCAAACTTATCTATGGGTGATATTCACTTTTCTCAAGGGGATGGGGAGATATCTTTTTGTGGCGCGATCGAAATGTCAGGTTATATCGATCTTCATGTCGATATTATCAAAGGTGGTGTAGAGAAATATGCCATGGTCAATCCCATCTTTAAACCAGGGCCAGTTGAACCTCAATATTCAGAATATTTAATCTTTGAAGGTATTTCCGTCGATGAATTTAGCGGCGAACAATATTATCTTGATGCTCATGTTTCCTATCGTCGCGCTTGTTTAAACGCGATTAATTACTTGAAAAAATTTGGCTATACAGGGGAACAAGCCTATCTCTTGCTCAGTTGCGCCCCTGTAGAAGGGAGAATTAGTGGTATTGTCGATGTTCCTAACGCTTGCTGTACTCTAGCCTTACCGACGGCGATTTTTGACAAGAATATATTACCTACTTAATAAAATTTGTTACAACGTGGGCGAACACGCCCCTAATAATTACTGATGAATGACAAATGCCTCTATACGAATATCGCTGTAATCCCTGTGGAGAATTTGAAGCTTGGCGCAGTTTGGCTGAGTACAATTTACCAATGAACTGTCCTAGTTGCGATCGCACAGCAACAAAAATATTTTCTGCACCTAATATTAATCTTAATTCTGGAAGTCTATCGGCACTCGCTAGTTCTCAACCTGCTGAACCTAAATTAGTCACGCAAAAAGGAAAAGAACCTACTAAACCAAGATATCAAAGTTCAACTAACAGCAGACCTTGGATGATTTCTCATGCACCACCAAGATATTGATATTCTTGACTAACCGTTCGTTCAAATTTTTGAACTGTTCAAAATTACAATGGCGAAACAGTTTGCTTCACAAGGGTTTAAGAAAATGTAGAAAAGGTAAGCTAGAAGCAATTAAAAAAAAGCGATCGCCGAATCCTACCCTTTGGGTAATCCCCTTGGGCAGTGGGCTGCACTCAATTGCGTTCCTAAGATTCTTCAAACCCCGATCACTCTGTCAACGAAGAGATCGCTTGAAATTTTATCTCTATCTCCTGTAAAACTTGGGAAACTTCGCGCTCATCTCCCCAAAGTTATAGGAACAAATCCTGCTTCTTCAATCGATTTTTGCATTTCTTTGGTAAGTAGTAGTTTAGTAAAAGCTTCTCCTCCCTTTTGAGATCGACCCCCATCTTGTTTAACTATGACGTATAAATAACGAGTAATAGGATAAGTAGCATGTTTAATAGCTGCTATGTTAAGTCGATTGCGTTTTTTGGGACAATTTTCTGGGACTACTGCTGGCGGAAGGGAAAGAGGGATAAATTTTCCGTTTTCATTAGCTATGGGCAAAGATTTGACCGTACACTGAGGTATGATTTCTGGTGCAGAAGCATAATATATCCCGCCTGGTATCTCTCTAGTCTGCTTCAATCCATCAGTAGTTGAATAAACATACTTGACATTGCTACCAAAAGGCTGATTTTGCAACACTTTCTGCTGAAAAAATTCGGGTGTACCTCCATCTTCTACTCTTCGAGTCAAGGGTACAATCTCTAGATCGGGACCATTTACTTCCTTCCAATTAGTAATCTGACCTAAATAAATTTTCTCTAACTGCTCCATCGTCAAACCTGATACTTGTAGAGAAGGATGAACGGCAATTGCAATCGCATCAATACCTACCTGATATTCTCTGAGGGTAAAGCCCTGCTGATGGGCAAGGATATGTTCTTTTTGATTTATTGATCGAGATGATTCAGAAAAATCTAGTTCCCCTTCTAGCACCATACGAATACCTGTCCCTGAACCAGGTGTAGCATTAATAGCTGATACATAACGTAAATTAAATTCAGGATATTTTTTGGTTATTTTGGGGTTTACTATCTGCCGAATTGGAGCCCAGGTAGTACTACCACCATAATTAAATATTCCCTGAGGTATGTTGTTTACTTCTGGAAGAGTACTAACTTTTGTGTTCGTACTTTTTGTTTGTTCTTTATTTGTTTGTTCTTTATTTGTCTTCTTATTACTCTGAGCTAGAATTTTTCTTTGAAGTCCCAGAGTTGGATAACCCAGAATTGGAGAAATTAAATATAAAGTACTTGCCTCTAGTACAACTATAACTATCAAAACAACAGCTAGAAAAAAGCTCAGGCGAACTATGGGAGATATGGTTTTATTTTTTGTTCTTTCTAGGTTTTGAGTAGATGTGCTTGGAGTTGAAGCTTTTAACTGAATTTCTTCTTGGGGTGTAGCGAGATTTTTTTGTCGAAGAGATTCTAATGCTCTTCCTAAGCTTTCTGGTTGAGCAGGCGGGCAGTCTAAAACTTTGAGGACAAAATTAATATTAGTGATTACGCTAGAGAATAAATTTTCTTGTTGAAAATTAATCAACAGTTCATCTACTCCTTGCTTGACTGCCCATCGACGAATAGCCAATGAATATTCATGTTGGATATCGGTAGTTAGAATAATCTTTGATGAAGGATAATGCTGATAAAAACACCGACAAATTTCATAAGCATTGTCTATTTTTAAATCTATTATCAGTAAATTTGGTTTTAATTCTAGTGTTTTAAAGTAATTGGCAATATGCTTTTTCTTAGTGTATTTTTGTTCCCAAGTTACAAAAATATCCTGTTCCCAAAGGATAAAATGCCATACTTCAGCTTGAAACTTAGATGGTTGAAACAGCAGGACTGTTTTTTTACTGTTACTCATTGGATTTCAAAAACTATCAAAACTTCTTTATCAAGTATTAAATAAAATATCGTTTATTTTTACTTCTCCTTTGTAGCAAAGAACTATATTTAAAAGCGATCGCTTTTAAATTTTCAAATCTAATTAATCAATTTAATTAAGCTATACCCCAATCAATTAAATAAACTTAATTATCTAATTGTTCTTGCAAATAAGTCTGTAGCAAATTATCAAGCTTATCTTCAGGACAACATTCAATCAATGCTGTAAATGCCTCATATAGTTTAGCTGCACTATCGCCTAACATCGGAGTTAATCCCCAGACATCTTCTACCCACTGTTTAGGTGGTTGATCGTCAAAAATCATGCGTTCTAATAGTTGTTTGGCTTCAGCTTTGGAAAGAGACATAATTAGTTAAAGTTTGATTAATAATCTTTTATTATTCAACATCGTCTGCGTTATAAGCTTAGAACGAAATGTCTTTTACTAATTTCAGAAATGCTTAATACTTTTAGTTGGTCTAATCCTTGGACGATCGCTTTAGCTTTAAATACTAT
>JAAUYG010135604.1_pt1 | contig 25272 bp, 16 predicted proteins | sample 7278091 | NCBI WGS metagenome assembly JAAUYG01 (sample SAMN14350201, study PRJNA611818) | marine sediment metagenome | isolation source: surface marine sediment (0.6m) | place: French Polynesia: Moorea | collected 2018-08 | reverse complement strand
CCCCCCCCCCCCCCCCCCCCCCCCCCCCCCCCCCCCCCCCCCCCCCCCCCCCCCCCCCCCCCCCCCGGCCCGGGGCGCCGCCCGAATCAGGCTTATAGTCGGCTTTCAACCACTCATGGTCATATCACCGACTGCAAGTTGGATTCGGTGGTGTATGCAGGTGTATGCGCCCGAACGATCTACGCCCGACAGGTTTTGGGTGCCAAGCCACCGATTCAATTCCGCTACAGGTGAACAGAAAGGAATCACTCAGACCATTTATACTGAATCCGAGCCGCCCAGTCGGTTGCCTAACTCATTAATGACAAGCGCCAAGCCGAGAAGCGCAAACCTCCCAGTTTTTACGTCTTTGGTGTGACGCGGTCGGGGATCGAACCCCGGCCTCCCGCACTCCGAGCGCACGCTCTAACCACTGTGCTACGCAGGGGCGGTGTATTCGATTTGTGCAATGCATTTAAAATACATGTATTTTATTTTAACACACGGAGATACTCAGATACATTCAAAACACACCAAGAGACCATACCGACTCATTGTTTTATTATTTTTTACTCCAAGAGCGGAAGGAGGCAACTCGTTTTTCCACAATCGTATAAAGCAATTTCCGATGGCTTGAAGGCCGTATAGAGATATTATTATAGTGCCAAATTTAACTCTTATTATTTAGCCTTGAGAAAATGCTTTTATTTTTATGAAGAGCTTAAACGGAGGAGATTAAGGCATCTACATGGGGTAGAGGTCAGGGTTCGATATAATCGATACCAAATCGTGCCAAACAAATGAATGGAAAAGTTCAATTTGTCGGGTTTTGTGGCCTTGACAGCTCGAACGCTAACCTGAAACATGATTCACTGGCTTGACGAAAATAAAAACGAACCAGAAATCGATTTGTTTCACACATTATAATAATATCTATTCGACGTTTTCAATACTTTATTAGGCCCTTATCCATTTTTCTGCCACCCCTACAGCTGTCAGCATAGAATATTCACCTCGACCCCTTGTATTTACCTTGCACGGGTAGACAAAACATTAGTCGGCGCATTTCACGTGCAACGAAAAAGGTCGTCTCCTGTCTCTTTTAGGAAACACGCTGCGCGTGCAGACGACATGCACCCAACCGGAACGCCACCGTTGGGCGTTATTATTTGTGTATGAATACACCACCGTCATCCGTCACAAAGGAAAAGCCCTTACATAAATTATGTGTACGATTAGCCCTTTTACTAGAATGACAGAGATGGATAGCTCGATCTGCTAGCAAATAACTGTTCTGGCAAGATTTTTTTCATTTTGGTGATTTTTGTTACTTCACTAACGTTAGTTGTAATGTTTGGTCTCCGATGCAGTTGTTGCAGTCCGGTTTTAACAGAATATTGTAAGGTGTCGCGTTACACACGATTTTACATAAAGCTGAAAAACTCTGAAAAGGCTGTAACTGGTATTTTTGGTGGTCTGAAAGACCCCCCCCCCCCCTCCCCTGGTAAACCCAGGTGATGGGCCCATTTCAATAATAACCCCCTCTTAGGATGTGAAAGGAAACCTGCGTTAAATATGTAACAGTACAGTAAAACGCATGCATTTAGCTTTATGCATCTTCCCTCCAGTCTAAATGCCACGAGCTTTGAATGTATATAAATTAAAAACTGACAAGTAAAAGAAACTATGTGTGTAACACACTAATTATTCCCCAAACTACTCTTTATAATTTGCACTGAAATTAGTCTTACGAATTTTATTTCATGCGTATCTTGATCTGCTGTGGACTATTGCACTGCAGAGGTGGTGTCGTGACGATGGCGTCTGTCGTCCCTCCGTAAAAGCCGTTTTCTTGGAAGCCTTCAAGCGGATAAAAGCCAAATTTTGTATAACGTTACCTATCCACCAGACTACTTTACTTTTTTGCTTTCAAACCTTTTAAATTGTATTTTTATGTCGCCTTCGTTAACATGGTATACCGTGTGGGAGTAAACTTTCCAAACGACGAAAGTACACACCAGATTCACTCCATAAACTCATGTATAAACACCTAGATAGGTTCTATCTCAAATTTCAAATTATGATTTTTTGCCAAATTTTGTAGTTACTATGGGATCATATGGGAGTATTTTTTGAAAGACATCTCTAAAATTACACACCAGATATACTCTCCAAACTTCCTGTAGATTCACTTGGAGGGTTTCTAGCAAAGTTGTTAAAAGAATTGTGAAATTTCAAATTTTGGATTTTTTTATTTCTATGTCCAATGTTTAACATGCTATTTAATGGGGAATTATAAAATGCCACATAGCCCAAAAGGCAATGGGTATTGAGCGAAAGGAACAAAAATTTGATCCCCGATATAGTGTACGCAAGGTACTTTTGACCATCAAATACCAAGAGTTTTTTAATCCTTTGTATTGTCCTATATCTCTATTTTACGAGTATTATAGAGACTTTTTATGACAATGTATGCGGTAGCTGTCTTTGTATTTCTTTGATGTATGGAAACCTTTGAAAATAAATTATGGTTTTTAAACCAAGCATCAAGTCGTTCCGAGGCGAATTTGAGATTTTCGGAGACCTTCTCTCGAAAATGGATGGCCGTCGAGCAACACAGACTGAAAGTTGAGATTCAGGAACACTGGTAATTATCCTTATATTGTAGTACCTTACAGTGTACCTTATGGTGTACCTTGTAGTGTACAAGGTTATTTGGGGGTAATCCCGTTCACTTGTCTCAAAATAGCATATAACTGGTAGTTGGTCACTGGACCAAAACAGGGTGGAATTTGGGACTCCGTGGCGCTAATAACACATACAAGTATACGAGGCATCTTTGACCTTGTAGTGTTCGAGGTCATTTGGGAGCCATTCAGTTCACATGTGTCAAAATGACTTGTAACTCAAAAACGGCTGGTCATAGAGCGTAATGGAATGAAATTGGAGGGGGGAGGTCGGGAACGCTATTAGCATATATATGGAGCATCTTCGACCTTGTAAGTGTTCAATTTCGTTTGGTGGTCATTCAGTGTCCTCTGAAATGGCCTCTATTTAAAAAAGTCTAGTCGTTGAGCAAAAAAGGGGAAATTTGGGGACTCAGGGAAACTATTAACACGTGTATGGGGTACTTTTGGCCTTGTAATGTTAAAGGTTATTTAGGGGCCAATCTGTGTGCGTGTCTCAAAATGACCTTCAACTTGAAAACGACACTGAAATGTGTGACTCACAAACACTATTACAACATATATACATTGTAGGGTGCTTCGAGTGTCAGTAGTGGGTACATTTAGTTCAGCCTTTGTCTAACCAAGATAATTTTGATCATCAAATTTGATCATTAGGATTCTTCATCTCAGCTACATATGACTATTAGGCATAAATCTGACTTGGTCCTATCTGGTCCTATCAAGACCACCGAGACTCATTATACGAGCTTGTTTTTTTATATCACCTTTGACTGGTCCATAAACTTCTACCTTCACATTATTGGCTTTACTAAAGAAGTTCTTCGTTCATCAGTTCTCATTCACTGTATTCATTCTTTAGTGACAAGAACACTGTTTGAAGTCATGAGATGGTGCTCGCTCCGTAATCCGCTGTCTGTCAGGTCGATTATCTTTGAAACAATTGGGCCGAGTTTGTTAATCTTAATGGGTGGCCTGCGCTACCAAATACGCCTTCGTCGATTTTAAATTTTGAAAAATTCTCATTTTCCATTTTTTGGCGATACATTGTCGTTTTCCCTTAAGATTGGTTCTACAGTTATTCAGTATTTGTCATCATACAAGTTCCTCGGGGTAGTCGTTATAAACAGCAGCAGATTTTTGTTTCAACTCTTAACTTTTAACGTAAGGTGGCTGAGGTGACTTATCTTCAAAATGCCATATATTTTTAACATGTGGAAGATCGCCAGAAAAAAGTAATAACCTGTATTTCCCTCCTGATTACATAATTTCCGTCAAGTTTGGTTAAAATTGGATACAAAGTGTGGGAGCAGTAGCCTTTTGAAAATTTTAACATCTGAAATTTTGCAGATGCACCGAATGAACCCAAACTTAACGATCTGATATGAAATGATAAGTAGTTCTTAAAATCCCGGAGTCCCATATTTTCATCCCTTTTGCTCTACGATCAGCCGTTTTCCAGATATTCGATATTATAAGGATTTCAGATTGACTTCCATGCTAAAATGTCAAAGTTCGTAATTTTTGAAAAGTTAATATTTCAAAAATAAAAAAAAAACAACCGTAACTTTGTGAAGGTCACTGAGACAAAAACTTCGATAAATTTGAAAAAAAATTGGTCGCGATTTGTGGGAGGTGTAACCCTTTGAAATTTTCTCGCCATATAGTACCATGTTAAGGAAAACGAAAAACAAATCGTTAACATTCAAATGTCCAAATTTCACAAAACCTGAAAAAGTGACTTTGGAGACCAAATGCAGGACAAGTTGACAAAATATCTGGAGCCATTTGTGGAAATGGCGTTTTAAAATTCTGGCTCCTCATAGTGCCCCATGTTAATGGAATACAAAAAAATCATAAAAAATACCAAAAAAACCCCATAAAATTTGAACAGTGCTTCAGAGAGCTTCCCATAAAATTTGGCGTGGGGCCATAAAGCGGTTTCCGAGAAACCTGTGTTAACGGACGGCCGAACGGACGGCGGCCGCCCGCGCCACGGCAATAGCTCTGCTGTGTAAACATAGGCAGAGCTAAAAGCGTTACTGCTGAACGAAACGAACGTCTACTTTGCCCTTGGTGAGAGTTGTTTCGTTAGACGTCTCGTATGTCCCATGTCATTTCATTTGCATTTTTGGGTCATTCACTGCCGCTTGTTTTCCTTTACTCGAGTTTGAACCTTATTTCCCTCTTTTCCACGTGGCGTAAGGTATTATATTTTTGATATGATACATGTACGGCTAGTATTACCTATTATAGCAGTATAGGGTCCTTGGTTTTATTTACAAACCCATTGCAACATGTTTGGGACATGTATTCCTTTAACGTGGCATCCTATTTTTCACTCATACTCTAACTGAATGTATAACTCGCTGAGCCATTTTTACCCCGGGGTGCCCTAAATGTCCGTCTTGCCCATGCATCTGGTTGTATTTAAGGGACGCTGCAGTATTTACTACATTAATATGTATTCATCACCAGGTTGAATTATTATTTTGCGCTGGCACAAAACAAAACATTCATGATGCGCCAAGCCAGAAAGATGACACCACAAGATAAGGGACTGTGGCATACAGCCACAACATACTGCGCTCACTGTTCACTGTTCACAACACAGTGTTACTCCGGGTAGCAGTTACAGGCATTGTAACCATAGTTTTTTTTTCTACCCATGACAGTTTCCGCCCCACAGGGTTGGTCTTTTATAGTCAGAATTTATTTTGTTAGCAGTCCTATGTGACAACAGCGTGAAACGATTAATAAATACCGTTGTGGCATTTATATTTCACTGCGAACAGGACAAGACGGAGATTGCGTATATATTCTTTCTTTTTTGCGGCGTGTCATGGTAAGGGAAATGTACTCCTTTCGAAGGATACTGAGACCTTAATAGCACTACCTCAATCCTATTACTCTCATCTGGCATCTTCGTATATCAGTATGGTAAAGACACTTTGCCCCTATAGGTTATTTGCTGTTGTAACATATAAATGTCACATCACGTAGTATGGCGCGGGGGTGCATAAAGATCCTCTTCCAGCCCCTTCCTCCCTCCGCTGAGTGGTAAGGTCGTGCTGATCGATGCGGCATCAATAACCACCATATCTTTTAATTGCTGTAAACAACCTTCCAAAGATCGATCGATCGATAACTGTGTTTTTGTCATGCTGGTGTCACGTGACATGGAATCTCCAGGGCAGGCTGAGGTCTATGTGGTTCCCGGTCAACAACAGACTTCCTTAAAAGTGGGATTCTCACCAGAGCGTAACACTAATGCCTTCGCCACACTTCTAGGTTTTGAAAAGAAACTCGAACCTAACGGGCGTCCATTTGTTAGAACGAACTTGAACAGCTGATGTGGATTGACAGTTCGTTTATACAGAGCACTGCCGACCAGGTAAAATTAGAAGCGATGTAACGACAATGACAGGTTTTTCACGCAAGATATAGTCTCGATGAAGGGTATATAATTGGTTGCTTATCAGTCTATTACCGTCTTAAGTGGGACCGGTAAGTGACGAGTGCTTATATCATAACCTCTTTGCTTGTATGGAAATGACTTGCAACTTTTTTTCTAATGTGATCCTTCACTACGGTAGTTTGGAGTTTGGAAAGATAGAAATACAGGCTTCTGTAGGTCATGTGCATGCAGTACACATGCGTGTTGCGCAACACTAACAAAGGGCACAGCTCAGTCATCCGTGTCGCCTGCCTTCCGATCCGGCCCTGTGAACAGCTTCGGTAAGGCGATATCTCGAGGCTAGTGGAAAACACATGTAAAACAGCATAATTGTTATACTATTCATCTCGTTCCCAGAGCGCCTGCTTGGTTGCTGAAACAGGTGAGAGGATGAAAGAAGCTACACGCTACATAGCCCCCAGACAGTGCCACTCAATGTCGGATTTTTTGTTGCACCGAAAAAGAAAAAATCACACAAAGTGTACATGTAGTTTACTTTGCATATTCCCACTGCAGTATTTAGCTACATTATTTTTGTCGTCTTTTGGAATACTTAACTGACCCACTTTCGCAGCAGCTGTAATAAATATATGTTTAAGAATGATTCAATGCCACATTACAAATGGTAATAACCATGTGACAATATTTGAGTCATATAATTTAGATGAAAAACTCTCTTTACTTCGGCAAATTTTAACATACTTCAGGTTTGCCTATTGCGGTTGCTCCTTTGCATGTTGACACGCCCTCCAAGCGCATGAGGCTACGCGTGTACATGTATTTACTGGTGCGCGAAACGTTTTTTGTACCAAAAGGACTCTTTCTGATTTCCACGTGCATTTTAATATACGTGAGACAGCTTCCGCAAAGCCGTCATTGATAAGATCAGAGCTGTACGGGAGTTACATTGTACGCCACATATTCTGTCATCTAATCGATTCTTTAAAGCTGAAAAAATAGCATAACGATTGCACATTCAAAGAATCCCACACGGGTAGGTCTTAGTACTTTTTCACCTTATACGAACTTTGCTCTACGGACGGTTGTTCAAACATTAAGCCTTTAACAATGCCCCACTGGGACAGAGGCTTGTTAACTGTCGCAAACACGAATCTCTCGTACGATAGCCTTTACGACACTGAAGGGACAATTGATGAGACCTAAAATCTAGCACTATCTCGGTGGTTTGGCTGCGGCGTGGGGACAATAGGGCCGCTGAGTGCATTGTTTCTGTTTCACACACACACTGATTATCAATGGAGTCTCCATTGCCCCCACAGACAGGTACATGTAGGCTCCCTACCGTCAGTGACTGTCCAACCATCCCTCAACGATTAGGAAATGATCTAATACTCGCACCCACCCAGAAAGGAAGTGTGCCTCGGTTCAAATAAACCACACAGAACCAATAACACGAAAGGGGGGGGGGGGGGGGGGGGTTTTAAATATTTTACGAAAATTTTTTGGTAAAACAATTTGCATTGTAAGTAGCCCCCTCGGGGGGTTGGGGGGCGCCAAGTAGGGGTTAAAAGACGGAATACAGCAGGTGAGAAAGGCACAGACTATGTGGGACGTGACACAAGCACCATGCTCGTGTCGTTGTCGGTGCGCCTGTGATGTGATTTTTTTTTCTTCGAGCACTACATAGGCCAGGTCCCGCGTGTGATTGACTGTTCAGTCTCTATCTCTGCTTGACACTGTGTATCAGACCAACCTAGGCTACCCGTTGCGATCGCGACCCCTGGAACCACAGTCGCTCCATCGATCTGAGGACTGGGTTTGTGCTCGATTGTCTGTAGATGCAGCAGACGGCGCGTCGACAGTTGTCACCAGATGACCCAGTAACCGTCATTTAACATTCTGGATCATTAATTTTCTGGATCGCACATGACAACTTGTAAATATTTATATATGTGTCTCTAGATATATTTATGTCCTGCAGATTCTAGTGTCGCGAAGAGTTACCGGTCCTGTTTTCTTCGATGTGTTTCTTTTTTTTTTATCTCCGTTCATCGATTGTGTTTTGTTGGAGGCGTTCGGTCCGTTACGTCGATTCACCTGTCATTTTCGCTGTCTGTTACAGGCTGTGCGGGAGCAGACGACAGGACCATAGCTAAACGCTGCAGACGACAAAAACATTGGCCAGGCAAGCGGGCAGGCGGTCGTGGCGACAGATCCCCCGGTCGAGGACAGGAGCCCTGGCGGCGGCCCCCCTGCGCTCCTCCCCGCTGACACCAGCGCTATCAACCCGGGCACAAAGCCCAGCCAAGCCGAACAGTCACGCATGATGGTTTGCTAAGCTTTAAATGGTTGTTTGGCAGCGTTCCGCCAGAGCCTGAAACCCAGGGAGGGAGGAAGACGTTTAGTAGTGGGTACCAGACACCTTAACCCAGGCTACAGACGAGTGGTGTCGGTGATTTATTGCTCGGAACACTCAGTACTGCTTGGGAACAACAACAACAATAACAAGGAAAGCCGGAGCCGACCGCAATCTCATCCGGCGAAGTGAGAGAGGTAAGTCGAAACACAAAGCAATTCCCTCTTATCGTTTTTGTTTTTAATATTTTATGCTTCCTGTAGCCCAATTCGTTTAGACAAACTTGTTTATTCTCATATTTAACGAATTATTGTTAGTAAACCTACACACGTGTATCTATGTATACAGTTGTCCGAGCGCGGGTGGGAATCTGCTAAAGGCGACACACAAATTACATGTATAAAGGAAATGCACCCAAAAGCATGAAGGGAGATATCTATGAAAATCCTTGCCTCGAATTACTGGGAATGATTCTACGAAACCAAAAAGGCTTTACAGAGGATCCACCAATGTCCAAATGGATACGTCCTTGTTCTATATGGATATCAAGAAGGATTTCTAAGACACGGCTCCCTTTGAGAGATCCTTACAGACCGCTATTCATCGAGCGTGCATGCTAAGCAATTTTTTTTCCTTTAGGGTCGTCCCAACCGTTGAGCAACCAATTCAATATACACTATATTTGTTGCTGGGTCATTTCGGACACACATGACAGAAAAGGGAAGGCAGCTGATTCACGGGACTTTCTGTTGACATAACATTTTAAACATCTTCTTTTTTGGGTACAGTTTTCAATTCACGCCTGACGAGTTTCTTCAAAGCGCCTGTGGTACTTGTGGCTTCTGTTTCAAGAAAGTGTATTTTAATGTTAATAGATGGCGCAAAATTTTTGGCCAGGCAACTATCAATGAAATGTAATCATGCTCATGTACTAAATGTACCTGATGGGTCTCGTACACTGAAGAGTATGCTGACATAATCTTGCTCTGATTTGGTACAGCTATTTGACATCATTATTTGTGACGACTTGAGCTGCTATGGAACAAAAACCACGGTAGCGCAAATACCAAAGCAGTTTTTTTTTTAAAAAATACTTCCAATACATATGTACATGTACATTCCGGTGATGTGCTGGAAAGGGTCTCGACTTATGCAGTGATGATCAGTGCTAAACGAGGTGGTACATGTAGCCTACTGCCGACTTTGCCGCGTCTCTGGGTCCATAAGTTGGATTCTGTCAAACTAAAATGACAAACAATTAAGTATATGGCTTATAGGCACGGCATGAGACATCATGGTTCAGTGACGAATTTGTATATATACGTCGCGATCCCTCAACTCATATTGTGGCTGATTTGTGTTTACTTACTCAACTATTTCGACCTACAAAAACATCGCTCTTTATCTGAAATGTAATACAGTGCAGGTTTACATATCAGCCACCATCAGTGAGGCGCAGCGTACCAAGGAGTTCAGTTTTTTTAAAATTGAATGACTTTTTGCTTTCAGATTCGTGATCTCAAACTCGTCTGAAGGAACTCTGCAGTTCACCTTCTGTTGCCGAGCGAAGTGAAAGTCATTGTCTATCCAGAACAAAGGCGGGAGACCCAGTGCTCATGATGTGATCACCTCTTGGTGACCAAGATCAGGCAGTATGTAGCAGGGGCTTGTGATAGAACCACAAAACCCACACAGTTGGTACAAAACCCCACATTGGTTCCATTTAATTTCCGAGTGCCCCCTAGCCTTGTCAGAAACTATGGCGTTCATCAAAAAATGGAACAAAAAGGGACCTAAGGGAAAAGATCGGGAGAAGGAAAACTCCGAGAGGTACATGGATGTACCAGGAGAAGACGAGGATGCGAATGTACAAACTTCTTCTTTCGAAAGAAGCAGACGAGATCAGAGAAACCTCTCCATATCCCGCTCTGGGCGGCACAAGCTCAAAAAACACCAGCGTGCTACCGTGGGTGACGTGTTCGGAGATCGGTACCACCCCAGCGAGGAGAAGCAAACGGACGACAAAAATTCATCACGTGATCAAAACAGCCAGCGCGTGCACAACCCATCGGCCGCCAACCAGGCGTCGTCTTCGATAAGTCCCGGACGCACAGGGTATGGATCTTGCAGAGGTGTCGAACCATCGGCAAACAAACTTTCGGGATCGCAAAGAGGTCCTCCCACGCAGACTGCCGTATGACGTCACAGCAGAATTTGTGACGTCACCTGTGGCGTATGTGAAATGCACACTGCCTCGGTCTGCTCGTTCCTGCATGGCACCGTGCTGGGTTGACATTGGATAATGTTTGTCGTAATTTGCGTGCCAGTGTCATCCGGTGCTGAACAGCATAGACGAGCTCGAGGAATTCTTCCGTGAATCCACTGGAATAAACCCATGTCATGGGAATAAATATCAACTACCGGTTTGTGAGAAGAATGACGTTGCCCTGTGATATAGATACTGTTCATTTTGTGAGGAAATTATTGTGCGTATATCTGACGTTTGCCCGGGTGATATATATCATAGCAACACGTGTGCATGATTATGATATGGCATCGTACGTTGGATATTTGCTTCCATCCCTAAAAGTCTAATACAGAAATTTATTTGAAATAATCTAGTAACAAATAGTCGACGCATAATTGGCAATTAGTGTTGATCAACATTGCACAAACCTTTCAGAATTTTTTTTTCGTAAGCTAGGCAAAAGTGTTATTTCCCCTTGTCTGTCACTATCAATGTAAACCCATTGTGAGGAAATCTGACCAGATTTGCTCTAGTTGCACGCAGTATACAAATGTGGATAATCGAAAAAGAAAATACTTCCCTGTAACTGTGGAATTGTAGTCTGGTTGACAATAATGGGGGTTCGTCGGACGGGAAGAGATTCTGCTGTATGAGTTTTCTTACTGCTGTAAAAACCGCTGTAAAAGTATCATGTGTCTACGAAACCTTTATTACTGATACCGAGTCTTTCTTTATGAGCATACATATATGTACACGGATTCCTACTGATGCAGGGGCACGGTTTTTGTTAACCTTAGCTCGCTGTTTCACAGAAAGCACAGACGTACCTGTGCCCGGGACTTCTGAAAAATATTTCTCTAAGTTTTGACTGAAGTCACAGCCACGACTTAAGTCAAACCTTATTCTTAAGTGCTTTCGAGAATTCCACCCCTGGTCTTTCTTGAATGGTCTCAATTATCTAGCCTTACGGATGAGCGGCAAATTGAACCAGATGTAATGTGCTGTTTTACAGAAAAAAAGGTCATTATATTTTGTGACCATTTCTTGTGCTTTAATGTTGATACTTGTGTCACAGTGGATGCACCCAAGAAAATGAGTCGTGTATTATCCTCGATTTTGGTCTAGTCTGGCCAAACCAAACCAGGAAGGGCACCATAAACCTTTGATAGATTGTAACTTCATGGAAAATTGTTCACTCGATATCTGTTATGGAAATTTGAAGTCTCCTCGACTGCCTGGTGATGCATAAATACACATGTATCTTAGTTTGGGGCTTCCTTTGATTAGCAGGAGATTTGCGGATGTCCACAGTTATGTTTTAAAGCAATGAAAGTGTATTATTAGAGAAATTAAGGCTCGTGTAGTTTTAGCAGTAAGCTGTGGTATGGTCAATGAAAAAAAATGTTGTCTTCGTTGGTGTTGTTATGTGCTTTATAGTCTGGAATCGTGGTCCACGTGCTTCACATTGCAAGCTTTTTTGATATTCAGACCATGCTTTATGAGCAACGCAACATGACGCTGAAATTTTCATATATTTTGCATACCGCTGTATATACATGCAGATAAATGAGTTAATGTACAAATGTCAAGAATGACTGGTGTAGTCTTGCCATGCATTCCTTGTAGCCCCTGTCACATTATGTCGCACTAATGAAACACAGCACAGTTTCGTGGTTTTGTTTTGCTTAGTATGATATATGGTCTTCTGTAGAACAATTGATATAAAGAAGATACACTACATTGTACATGTACATGCAGCAACTCAGACGGGTAGATCAATGCCTTGACGGTTGACCTATAAACCGCAGTTTCTTGAAATTGAAAGCATATGCAGGAATGATCAAGCAATCTAACTGATAATGGGTCAGTGTGCTTACTGCATGATAGTTTCTGCCGTTGCTGATATATATTTGAGTTATTTTTTTTCAGAACAATGGATCTTAGTACAGTGAGTGATCTGTATATTATTTTGGTGGGGTTTTAATCAAATATTATTTTGTTTATAATTATGATCTTCCTTTAAACTTCCCTGGGTGGTAGCCAATAGACATTATCAACTATTTTGTTCTAGACCAACGCATCTCGTTAAAATTGGGGTTGCGTCCAAGTGGAATTCTGACATACCTGTTATAAAGCTGGTTCTCTTTTAAAGCTGCAACTGCAATTCGGCAACTATTACGGCAGACGTTGCTGCCGTGGGCACCATATATGGATCATACTGCCTATAAAAGAACCAACTCGGGCAATTTGGCTAGCATTTCACTTTTAATGTTCATGCACATAGCTGGACGTCTTCTTTGATTGGTCAGATTTGTACTAACAATTAAATGGATTATGGTGACGTTCTAATCTCGGAACATCATTTGCTGAGACTACATGTACACGTGGCAAAATGCCTCTCTTGCCGTAGCAGCGCGTAAGTTTCTGCACATTTGACACTTGTTAGTAATCTAAATCGTATCCTCCACCGATCCATATGGGTGTCTTCCGTGGATGAGACCCCAGAATGGACAAAGGTACCAGTCACTATTGTTAGTGTGGATATTGCGTTCAGGAATCTGTATGATTGGTCCGAGGTTGTTACTAGTATTTGTGCACGTGCTGGTTGCGCTATGATGGTGCCCCACCTTGAATATCGCCAAACTTATTTTCACTGAGTGACCTACCTATATACAATGTATATGGTATCACTTGTAAAGCTGGCGGAAGCGTTGCGCTTGTGGATAAATATGTATATGTACGTATTTATTAAAATGCAAAATATAATTGTTTTCTGGCGAGTATAGATTTTTGTAAAAAGTGCAGGTGAATCGAACTTTATCATTTGTTTTTGTAGTCCAGGTGCATGCTTAAACTGCATTTCCATTACGTACAGCTTCAAATATAAAACAAGAGCATGTGTACGAAACCAGTACGCACGAGTCAAACTCCATACATGTACATATGTATCGTGTTAACCAAGTTCGCTAAAGGCCTTTCGTTAGAAGTTACTTCTATAATTTTAAAAGGGACAATTCCACTGCCAATCAGAGTCCCAATTCAACAAAAAAATGGGCGAGCTTGTAGCTTAAATAAGGATCTTAGTCCGGACGGAAGTTTGTATTTCCACGTTTGAAAAGTGATTGTAAACAGCCGGTAGTAAGCTGTAATAGAGATCATGGATGTTATGTTGTGTGGTGTTTCTGCTAAAGCAAGTGTATGCATGCAGAGGTATCGGTAACCCACGTTGTTGGACTGAGGTTAATGCATAGCTGCTTTGTCACATGCTGTGATTCGAAACAAATAAAATATTTTGTAAGGTACATACACGTGAGTTTTTGTTTGTTTGTCCTTACTGCCTTTGTCCTTACTAAATGGAAACTACTAACGGTCAATACTATAGCATGTTGTGGTTAGAGTTCGTGACATAATGTAGTCACCAGACTTCATGTATTTATTATACACATGTGGATACGTCAGTGTTTTATCTCTGAAACACTGAATCCAGTGTTCGAAATACACCCTTAAAAGCGAAAAGCTTAATCATTTTGCGTTTGAAATAGGAGTCGTATTTTCGAACGGCAGGATGCTGGTTAATTGTTGCCTGTATAGCAGGCAGAACGTGACCTATTACGCTAACATTTTAAAGGTGTTTGTTCCATTCAAGCATCAATGACAGAAGGAAAGCTGAGATTTGTTATAACAAGGAGAAACTTATGGTATTAAAAATATTTTTATTTCATCGATGGAGGAATGCTACTGGGTGGTGCGGGAAGATACTTTGCTTCGGAACTGTACAAAACAAAATTTTGATAAAAGGCAAGTAAAGGTATCCTTGACTTGCAAATCACAGATGTGTGACCCACGAGACATACATAAGTCACAGAGATCACACCGCTACTTACACAACCAGTGATTCATGACTGATTATACAGCCATGTTCGCAAATATAACACGATAGGACAAAGTTTACATCCAGTCTTTAACGCAAAGAAAAAATGTCATGATACGCAGAAATCTTGCACGACGAGCAACATAGCAGACCATCGAGACCTACAATATTTATCACGGACCGGATATACATATAGGCGATCTCAAGTATACGATTATTCGTCCGTTATACACATATATATTTGCATGAACAAAAGAAGGTTGACTGAAAAACATGGGATACCAAATTGTAACGCCCAATCAGCTAGGAACATTCACGTTGGTAAGGCCAAAAGGATCGGACATTAAGTTTTACCCACAATCGGAGGCGTCCGACGTAGAAAGAAACTGCGTGGAATCCAATTGTCCTGGCCAATACTGTAATATGTTGAGCTTTAATTAAAGTGCATGTTTAGTGATAAATGCCTGAGAGTAGTAGGTATTGCACGTGCTTTACAGTACCCATGGTATCCGTTTTGAAAAAGGTACTACTGCAGAAGAAGAAGGTATAACTGCTTCGAGAATATATAAAATCTTACATGTTGGGAATTGGACAGAAACCAAAATACAAGTACATATGAAGATACAAGTACACATGATTCAAACAGATGTGTGGGTAAACTACCAATAATTATAGAGAATAGATAACATTTCGTTTGATATATCGGGTTTTGCATATGGCGAGATCACTCTCTAATCTGGACCACATGAGCATTAGTGACCACTTAGTATGCCGTAAGCTCAGCATTAAGACATCCTGTCCATTCAGAGTATATTTACGCAGAATATCAAATTAAAATTCAAAATGTGCTAAAACTGAAGGAAACAAGCAATCACAAGTACATAAAGCACTTTGTTTTTCAAGAAACCATCAACTCGCCGACACGGGTTTACGAGTAGTAAACTTCAGGTGTAAACTGCAGGGGAATAAATTATTTGATTTCAGCTGTAGGTATATTATACAATTATGTACATTAAATACAACATATTACACGGATATAAAACACAACCTTACAGCTGTTGTAATTAGTAAAAGTTTGAAAATATCTCTTGGCCCTCAGCTGTGCCATATACTACTGTCTTCGTACATCTCTACATAAAACTATCAGCAATAAAAAATAGGATAAAAACATTACTGCCGGGTAGTCTAGTGTTTCTTGGACTACAGCAGACATAAACGGCATGACCAAGACTAGCTTGAAGGCAAGGTTCTAATATATTTCCATCCTTCTGTTACTAAAGTTACTTGCAGTGGAACTTCCAATAAAGGCTGTATTATACATGTACACAAACAGCACGCATCACCCAACACTGCTCTGGTGGTCTTCTCAAATGAACGTCTTGCCATACGTTCTAACATTATACACGAATGGCTGTAAATGTAGCCATGGAATTATCATAGAACAATACATACATATATTACCATTACACCCACACTTCACGCCCAGTCCACACGTTGTTCCGCATGGTTGCATCCAGACCCGACCACACAGACACACACACACACACACCAACCACGTGACCTTTAATCATAACGCATTTATACAACACTGATTCGGATTACAAATCTGTTGTCTAGGAAACTAGATTATAAAGCTCGCACCACTACGAAATCGTATGGGGTTACTGACGGACATTGCTGGTCTTCAACTGAACGCCGTCTGCTGGCAAAATAATAAAAGTGTCAATGCAGGAAGCAAAGAGGTGACCAGAGTCGCCCGGAGCGACGGGGACGCGTCTATCCAGGGACTGTACCCCCACGGCATGAATATGTGATCCCTGGGATGTTCACAGCCAGTTCCGATTGAACTGTAAATGTAGAATCCCTCTGACGGCCTCTCCAGTGTGATAAATGCTGCAAAACAAGATGAGCCGAGAATAGTAGTATGTTTCCCAAACGACGCTATATAGTGTGAAGACCATCGTGGGAGTATCAAGTAATACATTTAAAAACGTTTCATCAACTGCAGTAAATGACACGGTTTTGTCAAAATGTCTTTGATAACAGAAGTACATTGCAGCCGTATCAAAAAGGATTTTGTTTTTCGTTTTTTTTTTTTTTTTTGTTGTTGTTTTTTTTTTTTTTTTTTTTTTTTTTTTTTTTTTGTTGTTTTTTTTTTTTTTTTTTTTGGTTTTGTTTTGTTTTGTTTTGTTTTTAGCCACAATGGCTACATTTTCACAGCAATCAACGTTACAAATGTAGAACTGTTCAATTGTTCCTCCCGAGGTACTGCAAGTGCTACCGGTATGCTAGAACGGAACCACGCGAACTGTTCCCTAATCCAAACACACATTTACAATTTTTAAAATGATGGCAAAACCGAGTTTTTTTGTTTAAATGTTACAGCAAAATCACAAAACCGATTTTTGTTTAAATGTTGCAGCAACTAAGCACTAAATGCTCGTAATTCTGCTTGACTTTAGTAACCCGATTCGAATGTTACTCACAGAACAACCAAACTAGCTAGCTCTACGGAAACAAGTTTGACCTCTGCTGACAACAACAATATTTTGGGTCAAGATCACCTAAAGTTAAATTCATTTGTCGCTGCTACCAAATCGACATTATGTGTTTTTCCATATTGTAAATGCAGCGGCAAGTGAGAATGGACACAACTTTCAAATATCACAGTCATGTCAAAAGTGGTCTGAAGACACGGGAATGACATGACAATGCTTAAGTTCTTAGATCACTTTTTAGAAATAGAAATTTATCCAGGAACTGCCCCCTTTAATTGTAATGTGGCCCTGTGTCTTCATATAATATCTGGATTCAACCCTATCACTCACCTCCTGGAGTCAGGCTTTCCTCCACTTGTGAAGTATCGTTCCTCTTTAGCACCAGTGGGAACTCCCCTATGGAGATGATCTCCAACGTCACCTGAGACTGTGAGATCTCTATGGTCATGTTGGCCTGAAGATACTGGAAGCCGCGCAGGCGCAGACGCGTGGTTCCGGGAGGAGGGTACGGGTGATGGAACTCCAGAAACTCCGGACGGATCCGGAGTCCAGCGAAACCGTAAATCAGGGACTGCAGGAATCCCCCCATTCCTGGCAAGAAGTTTACTGCCCCCACCATCTGGTCCTCGAGACTCCGCTCGTTATACTCCGTCCATACCTGAATATGAGCCCGATGGTGAGAAATCTCAACAATGAAGAAGAGGCTTGGGGAGAATAATACGCCTTTATCGCGTTAAAACCATGCTGTGCTTTTATGGAAAGAAGGACTAGAACATCCATATGGGATATTTTGGACATGATAGGCGCACGCAAGAGTAGTCAATCAATTTTGTAAGGATGCGATTAGTATTACTTAGAAGCATAAAGACCTACACGTGTACTTTCCAATATCATCTGAACCCAAAGTTTAAAAACAGTAAAGATCTCGAAAGAATGATAAGAGCAAGTCACTCTTCCGTCTAATTCCCTTGGACAATTCTGCCATGTTCACCTTGAACGGCTGTATGAGGTAATCCTGGTAGCTCTTGAGGAAGTAAGCGTTGAGCTTAGCCTCCTCCTCCACCCACTTCCAACCGACTGTGAAGAAGCTCCAGGTAAGTGCTGGGGTCCGGTCACTGGTGAACTGCTCATAGAACTCCAGGTCGTGTCTCATGATGTCCCGGCTCATGTTCCAGTTGAGGGGGTAGGTCAACAGGGTCGTGTCTGCCTGACCCACTTGCGGAGCAGGAACTGGACGAAAACACATGTTTCCAGTTTATTTCTAGTTTAGCTACTCTACTGATTGGGCAAAACCCCCTAGACTGCATCACATGGGGCATCTTTTAAAGGATTTCATCAACTTGTTCCACGCAATCTTATTAACAATTGTTGTAAATATGTGTATGCCTCTTCTCAAAGTCGGGCCGGTCAAAAGCACTATCACCTTAAATATTATGTAAGCCGTGTCCTTTTAGGACCTATCTGAATTTTAGCTACCCAATCTGGTGCATGTACAGTGTACCTACTGTATGTACTAGCATGCCTATTAAAATTCTTTATTTTATGGGAATGAGAAACAGGAAATTTGACGTCAGACGTGCGTTGTAGTCATGGTAAGTATTAATAAAATATGTGGTCTGGAATATTTTTAATCTAGATATTCCTCATGTATCTTCATTCCCTGTATTTGAAGGACTGGTTGAAAAGCAGAAATAAGATTCATATGACAGAAACCCTGTCCTACATCTTGACTTCATTGTCGCAATTGGGAATCGAACCCTCGATAGAAAGGTTGGGAAAGGGACGAAGGAAAAAAATGCCCAAAGGGGGGTATACGTGGGAGATTTTTAAAGCTTTATTTCTGTCTTGAAGTTTCCTTTCATAATATGAAAGGAAACGTCAGGACACTGAGAGGTAAGAGAATAAAGAAAATGGCATACTCTGTTCGAAGCCCTCAAACGCATTATGGAGCCTCTTGACATTGTCGAAGGGCAGGTTGTAGTAGAGTGCAATCTGGATCCACTCGTCCGGAACTTCCTCTCTCTCGTTCCTCTGGCACTGGCAAGCCATGAAGCGGGCCCAGTGTATGGCCAGAGAGGCAGCGGCCATTGTGTATGCGTTGTTATCAACATCCGGGTAGTTTTCGTCAGGTCCAGTCATTTCTGAACGATGGAGAAAAAAAAACAGCACGAAGTTTAAGCAGACAAACAGACAAAGCATGAAACGTCCCATACATGTACCTTTACACCCAAGTATTCTGTGTCCACAATAACTCCTGACGCGAGAAGGCAAATATAAGTTCAATAATAAAATGTGGAAATACTTCCTACTTTAAAACGTGTACTCGTACAAAACACCTTTGATCAATTTGGACCTAGTATACTGTGCCTGTTAGCATGACCGTACCGCAGCCGATTTTCGAAAAGGCGTCGTTTTTGGAATCGGCGTCGGAATAACACTTCAACGGTCATTTGTCCCACTATGTGGGTTACAGTTTGTCTAATTCCTACCAAAGACAATACAATCCATGCTACCACCAAGGCCCTACCTCGTAAATCATAACGCCCAATGGAAGGGTCGTACACGGCCCTGTCTGCGTAGAACCTGGCAATCTCCCTGGTGATGTCACAGCCGGCATAGTCAGCGTTGACCAGGTAATCCCTGTCTCTAGTGGCGGAGAAGAACTGTCTTATTCCCCAGCTGACCCCGGCAGATGTGTGCATCTTCCGGTCTGAACACTCCTGGCATGTGTCTGGCGACACTTCCTGTCCGCTGTAAGCGCTCTGCCATGCGTACTTGTACCCTTTCCCGCCCATTCTCTCCGCAATGTCGGCCGCCGCAGGTCCTGTCTCCTTCCGGTAGCGCAGCATGCGCTTCACGAGGTCCGGATGGAATGGCAGAACTGCAGGAAGCATATAGACCTCACTGTCCCACATGATGTGGCCTTGGTAATCCCGGCCTCGCTCACCCTTGGCCAAGCTGCAGCGTGCCATCCCGTAGTAGTAATGGCTGTGGGGAGGGGGGAGGTAGGGGTCTATTGCTGGGAGGTTGCTGTAGAGGTAGTACTGGGAGAAGGTGGTGATCTTAGAAAGCTGGAGGTCTCCTTCAAGCTCCACCCTACCTTTAGCCCAGGTGTTGGCCCAGGCGTTTTTATGCTCTGCGAACAGGCGATAATGCCCGTTGTTGCCAGATTCTATTAGTTTGATGGCTTCGTCGAACTCTGACCTGGCGTTGGCCTCCTGCGTGTCGACAGACATGATGGCAGTGTAGTTGCCGTCGTCGTTGCCCTGGATCGCGATTTCCTTCAGGGCGTCCATCCAGAAGACGTGGACGGTCCGTGGGGCTCCCTGTTCGGTTGACCGCGTCACTCCAGTGCTGTGACTAATCGAACACAAATATTTGAATGATTTTACAATTCAACAAAGCCAGTTTTTGCGATGGAAAGCTAGACGCGGATTATGTCAAATTCAAGATCGAAATACTATCTCCAGAATTTCGAATAGCACTGATCACTCAAGTTTCTTAACACATTTATTTACATTGTTGTGGAAATAGCCCAGTCCTGTTGGCTTCTGCTGACATCAGTGAGCTAAGACAGATTAAGATTTTTTGTTTCTTCTCAGATCTGTACACTTCCAAACCAAAAGTTCAAAGTAGAAACACTTGCCTCCTTACGACCTTCTATCTAGTTAATATGAAAAATTCTCTCTGAATATTACCATGGAAAATCTATGTGCGTAACGATGACTAATGGATAATACTTTGGAATGAAGCTTTAGACCTGATGGAAATACACTGCACTTTTACACTTACTAATGCGCATAGTAATGCTGTGCTTCCCCGAAATCTATATCGGGAGAAGCCGAGAATTCAGGATAATCCAGGACTAGCTTGCCGCCTCCAAGACTCCCACTCTTTCTCTTCCAGTATATGTCGCTTACAAGCACACGGATGTACTTCTGGTGGACGTATATTTTGTGATATACATATGCGAAATCGCAGTCAATGTACTCCATGAAATATCCTAGAAGAAATAATGTAAAGTAACATCCATGGAAACAACTGAATCACACAATTTTTGCTTCACGTAATAAGGAGTATGTAAAGTCTTCTGGCGGGAAAAAGAAAAAAAAAGAAAAAAAAAGAGAGACTGACGGTCTCGTCAAACTGCCGATATCGGTGCCTACTTATGATTGCTCGAACGTGTCACACAGCCCGAATTTGATTGAATAAAGGGCACACGATGATAGGACCCCAAGTGAAACCGACTACAGGTATCTGTGCATTAACGATTTTGTGGAGCGAAATACTTCCCAATCCGCTTCCTAACTATAATGTATATGTACATTTTATACTCTTGCACTGGCGTCATATGCAACCTTTTGAGAGTATCTTTGGCTCCGTGCTTCCAGCACTTGATTACCAACCTGTAACCGGCATATTACATTGTGTTTTATAACGATGCTGGCGATCGCTCATGCAATTACCTTCGGCTGCACTGAAATGGAACTTTTTGGTGGCACGGCTGTCGACTTCTGGATTAGACACCCTAATACGACTCATGATCTTGGAAGGTATCATCGCTCTGTGGGAATCACCTAGATGTAGAGACATAAAAGGTTGGAAAACGACAAATTTCCAAACAGCCAGACTATTGTAACTCTATTTCTCCATAAATTAGTGACTCCCGAACAACGACGACGACAAAAATTACAAGCCAAGCGCTCATTGCACCAGGATTTAAGTACTTGAACAATTCAATAACTCTTCTAACACAGACCGCAGATTAAAGCGTACTAGTATTCACGAAACCTAATAGTTATACTAAGCCTAAAATCTTACCGCCGGAACCTGTATATAGGCCATTAAGGTAGAGAGCTTTGTCGTACACTGTCACGCCTATAAACCCGTTGGCTAGAGTTGGCATATAACGGGGGTTAATGGTCTGGTTAGGATACGTTGGAAGACTGGAAGTAAAGATATTTTATCATTAAGACACTATCACTTTTTTCATGAATATAACAAAGAATTTCCCGAAAGGAAATTACACAGAATTAGCCACATTGCTAGAGGTGTGTTGGCGTCGCCCCTTGACTTCGGTTTAGTCACGTTACTATTCCAATGATGAAATGCCGACAATTACTCAAAAAACTACGTTAGAAGCGGATTTGTTGAATATGTAGCACAAAAAAAATGACCGTATGCATGGATGATCGATCCGAGTTAATACCAATTAAGTAAAGGTTTGTGCGCCACTTCAAATGCAAAACTATAAAATTAATTAATCTTTCATGTGAAATCTTCAAGTTCGAACCTAGATGCTATGACGAGATCATGCCGATTGGATTCATCCCCGATACCGGGATCCTGGCGTTTCTGACGATGTCGTGAGTCACTTGTGGCCTCATCCTGATCCAGAATCCCGAAGATGCTGTTCAGGAGCAATGACGTGGTGAGAACGAGGAAGATGAGGGTGACAGCAGTGGCGATGAGGCTCTCGGCTTTCATGGTCGGAACTCTGGAAAATATAATGGCATACAGTAAAGACCCCCTTTGGGACCAATAAAATGTGGTCCTTATGCAGAGGTGGTCTTCATACATAGGTTTAAGGACATGGAAAGTATACCTTGGCGACCTGTAAAATGTGGTCTTTACAAACAGCTGGTCTTTACATACAGGTGATCTTTATAGCAGCTTTAACTGCATATTGCCCGTCGGTACAACCTTCCGTCACATTCACGTTACCTACCTCAAACATGCCTCAAAGTAGCTACCATTGAATGTTTCTGGGCGGTGTGATGGTAGAGGGGAGTTATTGGCCAAGTAGGCCGTGTGCTGTGAATGCTGCGCTGAATGTTTCGCTCAAAAGTCGCACGGGTTTTCAGGTCATCCCATTCCACCCAGCTTAGTTTCTTCAAAATGCGCCTTAGTAGTGCTAAATGTCTTGTGTTTGAGAGAAGCCGAATGTGGTACGAAATTTCTACTTCTGTTAGAGCCAATCGTTTCGTCATAATTATTTGCGTTGGCCCAGTGTTTCATGATAATCAAATGTTTATTTATATAAATGACTTTTTGGCCAGTCAGCATGAAAAACTCTCACAACAGCAGAAAAAATATTTACATGTATTCGTAAATCACCAATACCCGTGCTTATATTGGACGACAAAGAAGAGTGACCTGACGAGAAATAAATGGTCGTTATCTTATTCGACTCGCTGCTTTAACACCGCCACTGAAAAGGATGAACTATTGATTTATGACTGCTGATTGCATCCTGGGCAAAGTGGCGCACTTTGACCTGGGGCAGGCTGCCAGCTTCCGTGCGAACCAGGTGTCTATAACATTGCATATACGAATTTATTATTTGATGTGAATGGTTTGGCCATTTGCTAGACGGCTTTACAAAGTGTAACAGTAAACATAAACGCTTACATAAAATTCACCAATTTAATGGCAATTGGAAAACTTGTTGACGAATAAAGATATGTAACCTCTAAATTCTGGAAGGGATAAATCAAGTATTATGTTTAAAGGGCTTACTGTCGAAGACATTAAATTTTACATTTCTGGAACTCTTTTTAAAATACATACCATTTTTATTTTATACATATTTTACTTGTATACTTTTTCTTTTTCTTCTTCGCGTTGGCGTCAGATTCTTACTGGGAAATCTCTTCCAACCTCTCGTATTTTCGATTAAACCATCACAGTGTGTGTTTTCCTCTCTTATTAAATTGGACCCAGGGATACATTTCAGAAGTTGCCGTTTTAAAGGTATGTAGCATGGGGCTTAGCTTCTATGATTCACTGACAACAGAATAACCTACAATTGAATATGAACAGTAAATATAGTACCGATTCAAAAATACTGGTACAATCAGGGATAAAGATCAGTGATTGATATTTTTAACAATTGGACTCCCACACCCTTTATTCAATGCATAGCGGTACCTTGTAACGCATATATAATAATCCCCAGGAATAATCCCTGATATTTTTTACCATTGGACTCCCACTCTTTATTCAATGCATAGCGGTACCTTGTGACGCATATATAATAATCCCCAGGAATAATCCCTAAGGACTAACAAAGTGTATTTAATTTTAAAATTTATTTTATCTTTATGCACTTACACCAGGCTTCTCGGGCAGGAGACACGTAATATGAATTAAGGAAAATAAATAAAATGTATGCGAGGGATTCAATGGATGCCAAAGATGAAAAGAATGTGAGCAGTCTAGATGTATGCATACGACGTGATGACATGACAGCTGATCGACTATGTATATGACAACATTTTGTACAACTGACAGGTCAACCAAGTAGGCATAGGAAGAACATGGCATACAAACGTAAAACTAAGGCGGAGATACTTTGTCAATGCATAATGTCATCAATTTGACGATTTACATGAATTCAGCCACTATGGGACCCATTTAACCGACAATACAGCCGGGCAATACAGTGGGACAATTAATGCCCTGCATTGCAGCAAGTCTCTAACCGTTGGTGGCGTACTATTTGGACTGTGTTAACCAGACCTACCTTTGGCAATATTGTCTAAAGATTCCTTATTTGGTGGGAAGCCAATAATTCCAAAGAACCATTTCAAACTCAAATATAAAGCGTCCAAACGAGGCAAACATCTATTTTCGCCCACCTGACCTAATTTGTTTACCTGAGCTTCAACACACAGGTGAACAACCCCAGCCGGTGTCGCGCATGCGTGTTTTAAACCCAGCGGGTGTGATCGATGTAACCTCTGGTTGCATGCTCTCTGGGACATGCAAATGACACCTGTGGTCACTGAAGTGGACAGTCGTCCCGTTAGATCAAAGTGCGACAGGTCTGGTTGTTTCTGGTTCTGACCAGTTACCATAGAAAGGCGGATGGCCTCCGGGGATGGCCCGATAGGGGAATAAAACTGTAATGGCGACTCCGCTGGAAAACTAAAACTTTTGATTCAATTCATGTTTATTTCAGGCCCATGTCCGAACTAAATTATTGACCACAAACCTATCCAGAGCAACTTCTGTGGTTAATGGACTGAATGGTTTACGTCTCTGTGATGTCCGGTACGCTTTGTGTAGAGAGCACAAACCGGCTCTGTGTATAAAGCAAGTAAGTAAGTAAGTAAGTAAGTAAAATTTTATTTAACGTCGGTTAAAAGTTCAACAATAAACAGTAGCCAATGGCTATTTACCGACATGAATGTGATATATGATTATGATATGT
>JAAUYG010039091.1_pt1 | contig 25280 bp, 19 predicted proteins | sample 7278091 | NCBI WGS metagenome assembly JAAUYG01 (sample SAMN14350201, study PRJNA611818) | marine sediment metagenome | isolation source: surface marine sediment (0.6m) | place: French Polynesia: Moorea | collected 2018-08 | reverse complement strand
TTTTGACTTAAATATTCAGGCATCTTTGTACTGCTAAGTTGAAACGTTACTGGTATTCTTTTAACTAGCAAGTGACCAAGCAGAGCGTCAAGGCCCCTGGGCCTCTTGTTTTCGGTTTGTGTCAACCATCTGATATATATTTAGTTATGAGACTAGTATGGGTCTCTAGTTCTGGGCTTATTGACCTTTTATAGGACTGTGGGTTCGTACTTAATGCTATGATTTAGTGCGATCTTTGTGGTAGTAATTTATTCTCTTGTCTAGTCATAAGTGGTCATAATCTCATATAATTACTAAAAAGTTAGATATTTTTAGAGATTATTAGGATGTCATTATTAGGATGTCTTGTCTGTGGGACTTGGCTAGATATACATATATGGGATTATAATTATGTTAGGTTTATTGTTTTTCTCAGATATTTGAGATTGTTGTTCTATCCGTAAATTATTAGAGTCCTGCCAATTATCTTGTTTAGAACGGGTTTGGAAATAAAGATCTTGTTATATTTCGCTTTTAATGAATATTGGATGATAAGTTTTGAAGTGTTCTCGATGTATCGTACACAGGGTGATATCGAACTATGTACTCAAAGAGTTTAGCAGCCAACTGTTTGGCAGCCTTGAAAGCTCAAATTATCAAAAGTTGCAAACTTATAGTATTTGACGGAATAATATTACAGTTGCTCAAAGATTAGTCAAATAGAAGTCATGATATTTAGAAAACCAACAAAGGTTTCCTTGTGTGATAAATCTGTAATGCTTTGTGTGGTGTGGTTAGTAGTTGATCAAAGATTAACTCGATATCGCTATATCCCAGGTGAAAACTGGAGAGCTCTTTGTTCACACAAGATTGTTTTCAATTTTTACTCTTCTATCGAATAACTTTGTGCCAGTTTCTAAAAAAAGTTATTCAAGTCTGGCTTTGTACTTGAAGAATTTTTCAGAAACTGGAACTGTTACCCGGCTGTGCTCAGCATGTTCTAAGCAGACTTTTCTTGCTGTTCAACAGATATATAGACTTGTCTCACACTGCAAACAACCAACCAGCAGGCGACGTTGTATGAAGATAACCTTGTCCAGTTCACGTTGACCCCCTTGTTACACCTGCGTACCCTGATGTTATAATAATTAAGAAACGAATTTTGGTCTTACCTCCCGGCTGGTCACTGTGTAGTGGGAAACCACGCTGTTACACAGGTGGACAGGGCCCATGTCTGAAATTTCAGGGGATGACAAGACTGACGCATTTACTGATTTAAAACTTGTGTTCTTATTATTGCACACACTATGCATTATCTACAGTGAAGCGTATGGAGATGGTTTATATGTTCAGTAACCTCTTTTTATAAATTTGTGCAAAAATGTAGCAGCTTTTTTGTAGACAACTTTTTTTTGTTCCTGGACTAGAGTCTCTGATTTCATCTTATTGTAGTGCAGTATATATATAGTGATCTTCCCAGGTTTTTTTTTTTCTGTATTTTTCTTGTGCTGTTTCTGTAATATATTATATATCAGTTTGAGATAGATTTCTATCTTCATGTTGCCAGAAAAGAATAAAAAATATTGAAGAAAATGCTCACTTTGCCTTAGTGTTATATGTAGTGGTAGTGGTAGTAGTAGTAACAGCAGCAGCATTTGTGGAGGTGATGGTGGGTGTAGTAGTAGTAAGTAGTAGTAGTAGAACTAGTAGCAGTACGTAGTGGTTTACACTAAGTATGGGAGACCCGACAGATTCAGAGAAAAATATTTGGTAAAAAAAATCCAAATATTTTTTGATCAATGTCTTTTTGTCATAATCTTTGTGTTCATTAGCCCCTCCCACCCCCAGGATCATCAAAGACAAAGACAAACCAAAGGAATGGTTTCCATCTGTACTGCCCTGAGTAAGAGCCATACCTTCATTATTCATCACCGAAATCTGTATCAAACCGTAACTTATGCCGTGGCTCCCAGGCATGGACTACTAGCCGTTTACAACAGTAATGATTCACCCCCGGTCATGAAGCAACCCTGAACAAGCCTCCAGCGGGAGTCCAAAGGGTGTCCAATGACAGAAAACTGCATAGCACCTTTGAGTCACCTTAGGTGGTTGTGTCCTCACTAAGAGCTTGTCAGGCACAGCCAAGCATAGCTTGGATTGCCGGACAACAATAGGTCATTGTAATTGGCAATTCCCTCGGTTTCAAATTTTGCTCCAGCCCTGTGCAGACTTTTTGCATTTGCTTCAGACTGATTGCCGTTTTACTGTGTGATCTGGGATTTTCCTCGCTCACATTTTCTTAGTGCATCTACATGGCCTGCCTGGCATACACGCTGGGAAGTATTTGTATTTCAATATCCTCCCGCCCATTCCTGTATGTGAGTGAAAAAGATTGTAATAAGAATGTTACATTCGTATCAGTGATGGTTGCCCTGACTGGGTTGTTTGGCTTAGCTTTTGCCATCTTGGGCGTCCTCCATTCCCATAAATGGGGTGGAAGGGCCGGGCAAAGGACAACCCAAACAGTCAGAGTAGGACGGTCTTTTACTACTACCAAGAAGACTTTCCATCCCTGTACATCACCTGGGTGTCGTCACAACGTCCCGGGTCAGGACCCACATGCCCAATGTGTTTCACCTGTCTTACCCCTTATCATGACATGAATAATTGTGGCCCTTGTTTGACTTCTCCACCCCACACCCAACAATGTTGTGCTATAAGGCTGTTTTTGCGTAACATGGAACCCCGGTCAGTACCCCTCCCAGTGTTATCAGTCGACAAGGGTATCACCAGACTCGCCCTTCAGTTGGGCTCCGTTGACCTGGCATGTTGGTGGCTGGCCAATTGGAACTTGGCCTATCTGGAGCATCGAGCCTTATGTCTACCTGTGTCAACCACTTCCCTTTCATGTACTAGTTATCTGGTTGTTTCATTGGCTCAGTCGGGTTCACAGCCTCAGGTGACTGGTTCACCCCAGGTAGTGTCCCGTCAGTCTCCTCGGTCAGCTTTGCCAACTTTCGAGGAGGCTGTCAAGTCGACCGGCCACCAGACATCTTCGGCCTCGATTACCTCGAGTGTCCAGGAGATGTCTGCTGGCTCTCAGCCACCTCTGGTCTCGACTTTCTCAACTCCTCCAGAATGCCTCCACTCGATCCAATCGTTGACTTCTTTGGCCATTGTTGTATCAGTGGAGGATGCTGACTTGGCCATGCTAGATCACAAGTCTCTGATAGCTAACTTTCCCTCTGATGGCTCCGAACTGTTGGCAATTTCCGGTCATCACGAGGAAGTGGTTACTAGTCAGAACCCTGCTGAGACCCAAACCTTTATTCCCCTTTCTTGGGGCTGTACTGTCCTGCCTGGGAATAACTCAGTCTCACTTGATCATGGTGTGACCAGTCAGATGTGGGTGGTCGCTCCTTCAACTGTTAACCAGACTTTTTTTTCTACCACTACTTCCGTGGGTTCGTTTTTGCGGCCTCCCCCACTCCTGCTAATCTCTGGTTTATCAGGTATGGGACCCAGTTTCCTCTGGCTTCACAGCCCTTCTCTGGTATCTCTGGGGTCCCTAGTGGGTGTGTTCCCCCGTTTTTTTTTTTTTGTTGTTTGTTTGTTTGTTTGTTTGTTTTTACTTTTTCTGCAATCCCCACAGGTTTATTTGATGGGACCAGATAGAAACATCCCACCCTTAGCTACTGTATTGGCTTGACTTTGCCGAGTCTGCAGCCTCTGCAGCCTCGATCTTCAGCAGCCAACCACCCTCCCCCTTCCTCGACTTGGACTCGATTCAGCCTCCTTTAGGGACTGTCTCTGATCCCTCATTAGTCGATGAAGTCAACGAGGAGATGGACGCCTCAACTCCTACGCTATGCTGCAGAACACCTTTTCTCATGCTGGAGTAAGTCAAGAACAATACCCCCCTGTTCCCTCGACTCCCCCAGATCTCCAGTCGTATGACCATATACTTAGTGTCATCCTGGCTGATCTGGGAAAGTCGGAGCTCTTACTTGGGAATTTACCTAAATCCCATTCTTTCTGGGAGCTAGATCAGGAGGTCCAGGTCAAATCAGGGTCTGGGGCCCTGAACATTGACTAAAAAATGGTGACAGAATTGACCAAGGGTTTTAAGGAACCTTCAACAATGTCGCAAGTTACAGATGCTGCTTCACCCTATAAGGTCCCTGCGGATTTGTACACAGCATTGTTTAAGACTCCTAAAGTGGAGGAGGAGATGGTCAAGCAGGTCGCTAATATCCAGCCCTTGGCCATCAAACCTAACTTCTGCAGAGCCTTGGAGCCTATTCCCTCCCTTTTGTGAGGAACCCCCCATTGTCACATTCTCCGTTGTCCAGGTTGTAGTGCAGACGACAAGCACTGTGGGAAGAGGTTTTGTCCCTCCTGACCAAAGGGCCCATGGAGATAGTCGATATGTCACGTGATCAGAGGGGCAGGGGGTTACTCCCATTATTTCCTGGCTATCAAGTTCACTGGTGGGTTCCACCACATTCTCAACCTGAGTGAACTCAACACCTTTATTCAAGTTGTCAAGTTCCACATGTATGGAGACCCTCATCTCTATCCTGCAGGGTCTTCACAAGGGTTGGTGAATGGTGTCACTGGATCTCAAAGACGCCTAACTGAATGTGCTGATACATCGCAGTCATTGGCGGTATCTTCCATTTGCTCTCAGAAACCAGGCAGGGGAGCTCATTGTTTATCAATGGAAAGTTCTCCCTTTTGGCTTAGCCACTGCCCCCTGAGTTTCACTCATATCTCCTCTATCAGCACACTTGCATCTGCAGGGATGTCTGATGTATCCATACATCAACGGCATCTTCCATGGTCAGGCGTCTGCCAACCAGGCAGCCTGTACTCATGACCTCAGTCTCCGCTGTCACTTAATTCAGGCTCGGGTTTTAACTTTATTATAAACCTCCAGAAGTCACCCCTCGTCCCATCTCAGGTCATGCTCCATCTTGGAGCTCTGGTCGACACTGCCAGGGATTGTTTTTTCCATCCATGGCTTGGATGGACACGATAGTGCATGCATCTCAGGGCTTGTTGGGCCTAACGAATGTCTCTGCTCTATGCCTTCGGCAGGTAACATGGCTGTTGGCGTCTTACCATGCCCATGTTCCCCTGTGTATGTTTTGTCTTTGTTCTTGTTGACTCTCCTGAGAGATCGCTTTGGCATGGGGGTACATTGCTCCTTGAAGCTGATCCCCTTATCGTCTCCAGTGATCCAGTCAACTCTGGAATTTTGGTCTCACCAGGAACTTGTGTCCCCGGGCGTCCCTCTTCACCGCCGCTCTCCCACCCACATCCTAACCATGGACACATCTACTTATGGATGGGGTGGTTTGCGGTCCTTTGAGTGCAAAGGGAATGTGGTCGAGCGATCAGTATAAACTTTCCATATAAACTTTCTCGAGCTTAAAACTGTTTTCCTTGCCTTGAAGAGACTGCAGAAGTGGCTGTGTGGCACACATGTCCTGGTTCAGACAGACAGCACCACAGTGATGCATTATCTGAACAGAGCAGGAGGGACCAGTTCCAGGTGCTTGGACTGGAAGTTTCGGGAGATTATTCATTGGTGTCTGAGCAGGAGGATCACATTGTCGGTGGTTCACATTTTGGGACTGGACATTGTCAAAGCAGATCACCTCACTTGAGTTCGGGTCAAGAATCCTCGCTGATTGGAGCAATCCACAGATTGGTCTCTCGACCTCAGGGAGGCCAACCTACTCTTCGATATCTGGTGCCTACCTACAGTAGATCTGTTCACCACATGGCTGAACAACAAGGTCGAGAAATTCTTTTGTCACCTCCCATACCCTAGCCTTGCAGGGCAATTCCCTGCAAGCGGATTGGTCAAAGGGTCTACTATGCATGTACCCCCAGTGTCACTCCTGTGCATTTCTCTTCACAAGGTGATCATCAAGGAGGGGCTCAGGTCATCGCGATTTTACCATGGTGGCCACGAAGAGGGTGATTTCCAATAGTCCTAGAGTTCCTAGTGGACCTGCCAGTGTTGTTGTCAGAGCACAACAGTCTTCTCCTCACCCCGGATGGGACAGAGTACACCAATCCTTGGGAACTCCGACTAGTCGCTTGGAGATTCTTGGGAGATCTCTCCACATGTGAGGCATTTTGAGAGAAGCTGCTGCCAGAATATGTGCAGCTCATAGGCTGTCGACACCAGCTCTGTACCATGCCAAGTGGTGGTCCTTTTGTCACTGGTGAACGGTAGGAGATAGATCCAATTCAGTTTTTTTATCAAAACAATGCTGAGTTATATGCAGCATCTGCGGCGTAGGGACCTCAAGCACACCACCATTCTTAGCCATATATCCACCCTTAGTTCATGTATGAACAAGGTTGATGGGGTTCTAGACTAGTGGTCGTTACCCTCTAGTGGCTAGGTGGGTCCTTGGTGACAGGGCTCAAAATCCACCTCGAAGATCTCTGGTTCCCAAGTGGAATCATTTGGTGGTTCTGGCGGCTGTCATTGAAAAGCCGTTTGAGCCTTTGTGTCAAGCCATGCCCCGGGATTTGATGCTTAAGGTGCTCTTCCTGTTAGCCGCAACTTTCGCTCATAGGGTTTCTGAGATCCACGCTTTGTGCATCGATCCTCCCTTTGTCATACAGAATCCACAGTCTTTTCTTATGGCACCGAACCCAGCGTTCCTGCCTAAGACATCCATGGAGATGGCACTTTTTTTGGGACAAGGTAAGGGCCCATCGCCCACTATCCAAGCGGTCTCACAGAAACTATTCGTTCTGCTTATCTCGACCAAGGCTGGGAGCACGAGATTATCCTGAAAACTCTTATTCGATAGAGGGCGTGGCAACCTCTTGGGCTGAAATAACCAGAGTACTATCTGTTGTGCGGCTACCTGGTCTGGTCCATGCACTTTTGCCCAATTCTACTCATTGGATTTTTTTCTTTTTTTTTGGGGGGGGGATTCTATTCTCAAAATGGCCTCACAGGCTGGATAAGTGTAAAGCCAGTGCTGAAACACCATTTCTCCTCCCTTCCCGTCCCTTTCCTATCTTGGCTTTTGCCAGTAGCAGGGACCGGGGTTCTGGTTCCCATGTACCACACCCAAGTGTTTGGGCTTTTTTTTTTAAGAAATGAGGTGTTAGAGGGGTGGGCTTTCCCCTTTTGACGCACTGCATCCTGTAGGTTGCACTTATGCTTTTTGAGGTAACGTAAACCACAAATATTATATGTTGGTTACCTCCCTGAATCTGCACTGTGTCAGCACCATGTTTTCCACGTTGCTCCCTCCTTCAAGGTAACGTCTGTGCAGCAGACGGTTACACTGGGCTCTGGAGGAGGGAGGGTTGGTGTCGCTCCATTCTTCTGACCGTCTGCCTGAGACTCTTGCCTGAATATTTCCCACCCCGCCTTTGGTCTCAAATATTGCTAGCGTCCTTTCTACACTTTCCTTTTGCGTTGACCATGAGGGTGGCTCTTGCCACCTGCCAGGTCTCAAGGATGCCAGTTGAGTAGGAGCGGCATGCTTATGCTGTGCCTTTCTTTCCCATGGGCTCTGTTTTTTGCCCCCAAGCGAGGAAGCAGCTGCACCAGCTGGATGGATGGCACCTATCCTGTAAGTACTGCTTGGGATTCGGCATAAGAGTTATGTTTTGAGACTGATTTGGGTGATTAATTTCATACATTTGAATGAATTTATATATTCTCACCATAAGGTGTCAAACTGTAACTCGACCCCCAGCTAGTCAGGCCTCTTTCCCTCCCTCCCCGAGTTACGCGGGAGTGGGTCTTCTGTTTCTCTTCCAGCTTTGGCTGGATCTTCATTTGAAAGTGAGGGAATTGCCTATTGCAATGGACTATTGTTGTCCGGCAATCCAAGCTATGCTTGGCTGTTCCTGACCGGCCCTCAGTGGGGACACACCCACCTACAGTGGCTCAAAAGTGCCATGCAGTTTTCTGTCATTGGATACCCTTTGAGGTCCCACTGGAGGCCTGTTCAGGTTTGCTTCATGACCGGGGGTTTGGGTCATTTCACTTGTAAATGGCTAATAGTCCATGGCCGGGACCCACGGCATGAGAGGTATGGTTTGACACCACACGATGACAATATATAAATTCTTTCGAATTTATGAAATTTGGCCTGTCTTTGCAACATTTTTCATTGTAACGTATTCAAGTCTGTCAAAGTACAAACACTTCAGTGTCGTGACTAAGGTTAGAATTAGGGAAATCCCACCTAGTGCCAATGACTCTGGTCTGGAGTGCTGCAGGATCCCAGTGGTGTCCAACAGTACTCTAACTGGGTCACAGACTACTTACAAGACCCAAGGGATATTCCATTTCAGATACCCGGCTCTGGCTTCCCAATCCACGGCCCTGTATGGCAGGGTTGTCACAGGTTGGCAGTCTCCGTGACCTGAAAGAGATACTGCAGGAACAACTTTAGAGATTGATGGATGTTTAAACCTGTTACTGGATTAATGTTCTAGAATAAACCTGTTACTGTGAAGGTCTTTCAAATATCTGTGCCACCAGTTCCCACGTCAAATTTCTCCTCATCCCATCAAGCTCACTCATGACAGAGTTATCATAAGTGAACTTCTCCTTGGGTATTTTTGGTTTTAATTTTCGTTCTTTTTTCTGCGATTTCAGTTGGTCAGTCAATGTGGCCCCTCCCCTGTTTGGAGGGGCCAGATTCGGCCCATCCCCAATTATTGTTGCTCACAGCGCTAATCACACTGTGACTTATTGAGCTGCTCACTCCCCAGAGCCATGTTGTTATCCAACTGTGTGTTGATCTCTCCCCATTCTGGCACTCTGTGTATTGTCCCAGTATTGTCCCAGCCTCTTCGCCAGGGTTGATCCCAGACTATTCCCTTTCCTCTGTCGTATCCCCATCAGTTGATGTTCCCGCCATTACAGGAGATGACGCTCAGTATAATGTCGATGTTGAGCAGCAGATTGCCATGTCCCCCCTCTTACTTGGTGTTTGTCCCAGTTTGAGGCTGGCCCTCTTCTTTCTCGGGATTCCCCAGTGCCTGTAGACCTCGATTTAAATGCCAGCATACTTAAGATCAGCCTCAAGAGTTTCGAGAAGTCGGACTTCCCATGTCCTGGGTCCCTGTGTCATTTTGGGACACAGAACCTGAGAGTCCACCTTATTTGGCTGGGAGTGCCCTTTGGTTTGACCCGCATATGGTCGAGGAGCTGCGTCCGGCTTCCATGTAGCCTCCCATTGTCTCAAGATACATCTACTCGGCAGTTTGATTTATGATGTAGTCAGATATTTTCTCAGTGGTGCGATGGACTCCAAAAGTCGAGTCTGGAGATCACTATGAATAACACATCCCTTGTATCTCTTTCTAACTGCAGGAAAATGATATATGCATTCTTTGGATGCCCCATGGCCGCAGTTTTAAGTCCTGAAAGTCCTGAAAGTAGTCATATCCAAGTTGCATCCAGTCACTGCTCACATCTGCAGTATGTACTTCTGTTGCTATAGCAATGTCTCGCCCCATTGCGTTAGACTCAACAGTCAGTGGAGTTTGGTTTGTTCCTTACCCTATCCCTACAAGGGCATCTTGCCTTAGTTGATAGTTTATATCCACTGAGGTGACTTCTGTGAAAGCATTTCGACCATGTTCAATGCCTAGAATCGACGGGTTTAAAATCAGGGCAGGGAGTTCAGGCTCCAAAAAAAGTTCAGCGGGCAGCCAAAGCGACATGGTCCTCCCCCACCTGTCTGAAGTCCATGGTCAGTGGTTGGACCACCTCGTAGCTGGCATTGGAGTCTAATGGCCATTCATGGTTTTATGTTCAGCCAGTCACGAAGGGGGTTGAGCTCTCATTTAAGAGGATTCTTGGGCCCAATGGGGATTCCACCCTGTCAACTCTTCACACTCATGCCAATCATGGGGTACGAGGTTAACGAGTGAGCCTTTTGTATCCTGGTCGAGTTAATGTTTAAGCAAAAGCTCTGGTCTGACACGATAGGTGACTTCCCATGGAGGTTAACAGCAGGTTATACCTTTAATGCTGGTGTCGATGTGAACAGCCAGAATTACACTCTCTACTCTAAGGAACTTTCTCCCTCTCTCCTGTGTCCCATGTGAGACACGGTTGCTGCAGCTAGTCAAGAAGTGTTAACCACCGTACCAAGAAAATTGGTTACAAATGAAAAGCTAGCTGTTGATCGTTTTTATTCCCATTATATTTTCTGCCGACTAAGCTTATGGGAAAATTCTGAACCATTTCCAACCTACAAGTTATACACTATCTCAAATAATTCCTCTAAAGTTTCAAATGGAAACGCTGACCACCATCCTTCGGTGTGTACATCAAGGTTAGTGGATGGTGCTTCACTTGACAAATGTCTACCACCATATTTGATATGTCAATCTCACTTGAAAATCCCATGGTCTACACTTACCAACTCGATAGGAGATCTAGAGCTTGCCAAACATAAGCTCTTTCATTCACACATGCCACTAACACCATGGTTTTACCGAGAGCCTGTCTCCTGTCGCAGTTGACCTCCACATACAGGGCTGTACAGTTGGTACATGTTCACCACCATTGAAGACCTGGCATTGTGGCAGTGGTGGGATACCTGTCTTGTAAGAGCCCAAGGTGGGCAGTCCTGATCCTCCCGTTTGATATGTCAATCTCACTTGAAAATCCCATGGTCTACACTTACCAACTCGATAGGAGATCTAGAGCTTGCCAAACATAAGCTCTTTCATTCACACATGCCACTGACACCATGGTTTTACCAAGAGCCTGTCTCCTGTCGTAGTTGACCTCCACATACAGCGCCGTACAGTTGGTACATGTTCACCGCCACTGATGACCTGGCATTATGGCAGTGGTGGGATACCTGTCTTGTAAGAGCCCAAGGTGGGCTCCCGTTATTTGGATGCTTTCAGGAATGGTGCCATGTACTGCTCCCTCTTTCATGATGTGCCCTCTGAGGTCCAAAGACTGGCTGGTGATGTGGTGGAATGGGGTTCCACTGGGTGGTCCTGGTGGCATGGCCCTATGTGCCTCTGAACTGGGGAAAGGGGGGGGGGGGTTCTGTTTGCCTGCTTTGGAGGGACTATCCCCACTTCTACCTCCATATCTTCTTCAACCACTGCAGAGCCTATGGAAGTGGTGCCCCATGGGGAAGTGCCGAATATTCTTTCTGTCTCCTGACAGGGTGTGGCCTGCTGGGGGGGGGGTCTCTGGCATCTAGTGGGGGACCTCAGCTATAACTTGAATTACTGCATTGGGTCATACCATCTTTAGGATGCAGACGCCGGCTCTACCATGGTATGGGGTGGGGGTGGAGGTGGCATACTGTGAGTGCAGAGACAACAACAACTTGGCCAGCAACTTGGCTGACTTCAGGATGGTTCCAATAGTAACAGGGCACACTGTTTCTGGACAGGTCTGTGGTATGGAATGCACATCCTCTGCTGGCATGGGAGGACTGTTTATCATTCTCCACAATCTGACCCAGCGTTAGTTTGAACAGTTCATGGGCTGGAATCATATCTCAGTACAAGGGTTGCTTTATGAACCCATATAATGCTATGCAGGGCTGCCTTCATGTGGTTATCTTTGCCCTTGGGCTTGAACCATCCTACCAGTCATGCTACTTTTGAGCATTATCCGCCATGGGGTAGAAGAATGGTTCTGCTTAAAATCTCACCAGGATGGATACCATCATATATAGCTTAGTGACTTTGGTGGGGCTGTCCATAAAGTCCCAGGGATGGCCTTAAGTGTCCAAGCCCCCAGAATCAACCCATGGGGTAGCTGTGCCAGGGTATTTTCATCACTTGTTTGGCATACGATCCTGTATTCTGCCTCTGCTGCTCACATGGTAGAATCCAGTAATCCTCTCCACCCGTGCAGTTGTTCACACCTGCAGCTTTGTGGAACTGCTGTGATGCTGTAGCCCTCTTGTGACTAGTTGGCTGCTCTGACATACCGACAATGCATCTAAATTACCATCTTCTCAGTCAGTGATGAGGCAATATGTGTGCCGTTACCTTGTTCTGCATGGGATGCCAGTCCATTTGAATTCCGTTGGAGTGGGAACAGAAGTTTAAAAAGCTCGGATAATCGGATGCGCCCCCCCCCCCCCACCCCGGCTAAATTTTTTGATTCCATGGTTTCCTGATGAATCTTGCCAGACTAACTCTAGGGCTATGGTAGGCAAAACAAAAATATTACAAAAAAAAAATAAAATGCAACATTGAGATAAATTTATTTACAGCGACTGCATTGACAGTGCATTTGTCTATCACACCACCTGGTGTGCTCAGTGTAGACTTCCCTGCATGCCATGGGAAGCAATCCCGACTTCTGCAGCAATCCTACAGTGCCTCTGCAGACTCGGCCGATCGCATCATGCGGTGCTGATGCCAGATGCTGATCCCTTCTTCTGGTGATCCGTCCTGTCAGCAGTCCAGTAGACATCTTTGCAGCTCTCCTTCTTCACGCATAACATCTCCAGACCAAAGTTCCTTGGCCGACACAGCGCCTGTTGCTGTGTATTGTGTAATACAAAATACACAATGTGTATACATACGCATCTAACACTAGAGCGACAATAACATAGCTAGCATAACATTTCTAGAACAAAAGAAATGTTCTAGGAATGTGAGCTGAACGACAGTGGGACTTTGTTAGATAAAGATGAACCAACATGGATTGAGCTGAAAAATTGGACAAGTTGATCTGAAACCTGGACAATTGGAATGGTATCCTAGTATGGCTGCAAGAGACAAAAACACGGGTTATGCAATACTGGAAGGCAGTTACCACTACACTCGAATGCCATTGTGCCACATTCAACTGGACGATGCAGAAGTTGCTGAAGGGAGTTGATCATGCAGAGTACAGCTTCAATGATCACATCACTCATACAGAGAGAAGCACGGAACATCTAGCAGTCCTGTGTTACGTGTGGGGCTTGACATAGCTTGACATCTATCACTCTATGTTGACGCCTGTGGCAATTATTAGGTGTGTCTTAGCGCAAAGGGGGGTGGCATCGTTATAATTGTTTCATCGACTTCATAATTGATTCTAATGAAATCCATGCACCAATTGACTTTATAGGCACCAAAGCGAGCCAGCTCGACTTGGTGCTGTGGGATATTTGAAGGTCATCTTCATCAATCAGAGTTTCAGTGGGCAATTAATTAATACAATCACCTTGTCCGTATGGAAGTGCAGGAGTAGTTCTATAGACATACATGTAGCCTGCCAGAACACTGTCATTGTGGATGACATTGGTGAATGGTGAAGTTTAATGCAGTCTGGTGAGAGCATGTGAGAGCCCCTCTGCACCATTCGTGTAGATCGGGTTGGCTCCAGTAGTCCCCAGAATCTTCTGCATTATCACCACATCAGGTCTATACCTGCTCTCTTCCTCCAATCAGTGGCTTATAGAGTGGCAATCAAACCAGCTTGCTAAGGAATAGCTCAATGATATCAGAGTCAGTTATACACTGGCCACGTAACACCGGCCTAATAACCGTTATAAAATTATTTCAGTATACATACCATGGGGTAATGGGTTTTTCTGATATCCTTCAGCAAGGTATGAGTCGCTTCAGAACAGATGGAGCAGAGAATTAAAAAAATTGTACTCGCTATCTGATCCCAAACAGCTCATTCCCCTCTACTGCTCTAGCCTCGTTCACCCAGGCTCTTACCGCTTCCTGACGCATCCTTCCTAACGTTGCCTACGGCGAGGAACGAGTCGCTAGAGGGCGTGGTGACCAAGGCTACTACTGCTCGAGCCGCTATGAAGCGTCTCACGAAACTCAGAACAAAAATCTCTCGAAATATTCTAGATTATTCTCGAATTTGTCTCGCTTTAGGTACTGCAGCAGAATAAAACAATTAAATTTTGGCACGATAATAATTCTATATTTGAACAGTTAACGTGTTTAACAATGGAAATCAGAAAAGATGCAGTTGTTGAAAGCTGCATGCGCGAGCCGCCTCTTAGAAGCGCTATATCATAGCCTGTGGGTGGCTAGTTTGATGCAATATTCTAGTGCGTACTCCAGCGCTCTCTTATGGGAACCTTATACGGTACCTGTAGTCAATTTGCCAAGCAAAATATTTACAACTCGATCTACATGCAAACACATGCACAAATGTACAAAGCATATATGCGGAACATACCTGTGATATGTTACAAAGTACTAGCTTCAGTTGCCCGTATACATTAATTGTACATTGGTTGGTGCAAATACAGCATAGATAATTACAGTATTACAGTCTACTATTCTACCATTCATATCTAATACTATATGCTCTAGATTACAGACTTTCTTCATGTCTTGGCTCACGAGTCTTGATCTCCCTGATTCTTATATAAGGTTGTGCCCGATAAATTTTGCTACGGTTTTACAGATATCTCCCTCTGCCGACATCAAAAATATATAAACTTATCCCTTGGTGGCAGGTGCTTAAAATTGTTACACAGGATTTCAATCCGAGTCATCATTATTTTCCGTTTACATTCATATTTAGTATACTCCATAAGAAAATGGTACTCATCTTCAACAGTTTGTACAGGGCAGTGTGGACAGTATCTTTGATCTACTGGTATCGGAGAGCGCTTGTATCGGCCTTGTTCGATCGCCAGCCGGTGTGCACTGATCCTAAAGCGGGACATAGCATTTCTTTGCTTGATATTACTGATTGACAGGTATGTTTCTTTTTCAAAATTCGATTTAAACACTCTATATGTTCTCATTTTAGGCTCTCTTTGTATGCACTTATTCCATTCATCAATGTACAGGGTTTTTGACTGATTGACGGCCTCGGTAATTGCTGAACGACGTGCAGCTGTCAGGTTTAAGCACCAATCTGTTCCATTAATGAATATCGATGTTGCCAGAGACGTGTTTGGTTCGGACATGACCTTGCAAGCTCTTTTCTTCGTTTGAAGGCTCATACATTAATGTTCCTTCCTCCTTTGTAAGTATCGGTAATATTTAGTTATGCTGCCTATATTGTCAATGCCTGAGGGAAAGCGTCCCAACTCTGCCCGGACAGCGCTGCTTTGGACTGTTAACTCTGCCCGGACAGCGCTGCTTTGGACTGTTTTATGAACCCCTAGGATATATCTGCATAATGAGAGGTTGGGTCAGTTTTACACACATTGGGAAGGTTAGGCTTTGTCCCAGTTTCTCAGCAGAGTGTTACATGATCGGTGGCGTATTGTGAGTTGTTCATCGGTGCCCGTTTTCGGTGCGCTGCATCAGTATACCTTGCATTCAATGGCTCATCATGGTAAAAGGCTAAGCCCCGGCTTTCAGTCTTTTTCGCACAATTCTGAGACAAACATTCCCTATGAATGTTACTCCCATAAGCCTGGCGACTGCACGATATCTAATTATTATCGAGTATCCAAATGCAGCGCATATTCCCTTTTCATAGATATCAATTTGTTATCCGTAATACATATAGCTACATATGTAACCGTTATTTTTATATTTTTATTTCAGCAAAAAGTGCAGTTTAGCTACTTCCCCAGAAAGATTACTGGTAACCTATTACCGCAGATCATCCCATTCTAGTTTCCACGCAGGGCACCGGGTATTCTAGTACTAAAAAGCTGAAAGTTCGTACTCCTGGTACTGTTGGTCGACAGGCTTCGGTCCATGACACAGCTTTATAATAATGGATTTTACTCCAGGGTTTTATAACCTTTCTGCTCAATGTCCGTTCTAGAAGAATTGCACGTACGTGGCATGTCACTTTCTATAAATTTTTCACGTCGATCTCACGAATAAATTTGAAGTCCGCGTCATTTGTCCACATTCTGGAACCTTTAAAGTGAGTTTTTTTTTTAGTCTGTGAACACCTATGGTCGATGTCTTAGAGTTGCATACACAAACACGGTCATCTATATGATAACATAATGGCAATTTTCTTTTTATTATCACCGACAAAAGCAATTGAGTTTTGCACATCAACAGCAGGCACACTGCATGATTTTCTCACACGTTTCAAAACCACATTAACACAGAAAGCCCGATACAAAGTTTTGCATGCATATGATTTCGGAAACACTGACAATTCATTTTGCGACAAAATATTGTGACGAAGTTTCACACCGATAGCGGACATACGGGACACGGACGCTGTGTAGTATAACTGGCTGGGTAGGCCTATATACATGTAGTGCCATAACAGTGGCTGTCGACCGCCATGACAGACATTTTCTTTTGTTAGATTTCTTGAACATCTTTCACATATTCAAGTAGGATTCTATTTAAACATGTATTATCGGATGGATAAAAGCCATTCCAAACGACTTTTCATATCATGTGAAACAGAGAACGGTAATAAATTGTGTACACATATAATTATACTCGTTTACAGATATATAGGATTTTTGGATTTTCTTTTCCAGGAAAACGTGCTCATATCTATATATGTAGCAGTGACCGACTTCACTGGAGGTATTTGTAGATTTTGAAGCAGTGGTTGCCCGAGTCCGCCACGACCACCGAGCCCTCCTCTGTGATAGCCAGGCCCTGGGGTCCATACAGCGGGTCCGCAGACGTGTTGATGTAGGAGAGGAACGAACCCCGGTTGTCAAATACCTGGAACAAGGCGACAATATACGTCAAACACTCTGAAACGCATCGTAAGGCTCCCCTGAGCTATGTGCCCATGATCTGCGAAGATGCTACCAATGAGTGGATACCATGTCAGTGGGACGCTTATTATTTTTTTGTTACATAATCATTCGTCATATCAATGTCCTCTAATAATATACTGTAACTTCATTAATGTTCGCAGGGATTAATGTTTGCGTTTTTGGGACAAAACCATGTTCGCGAGGATTAATATTTGCGGTTAGCTTAGGTCTTGTTAGTTGTCTAGGAACATGAATGATGTTTGCGGGGTATTTATTTTTGCGATTTAAAGATGGTCGCGAAATTCGCCAAATAAATCCCTCGCAAACATTAATGAATTTACAGTATATCACTAACGTTACTTCTTTCATCTATCAGACCGACTCTAAACAAAGTGTTCTTTTTCTGTCTTTTTTTTCCAATTTTATCCAACCCTGACCTGTATCCGTGAGTTTCCCCAGTCCGCCACCAGTATGTTCCCGGTGCTGTCCACGGCAACCCCAGTCGGGGCATTAAACTGGCCATTTCCTTCTCCATTCGACCCAAACGCAAACCGAAAGCCGCCTTCGGAATCGAAGACCTTGCAGCAATGGTTGTGGAAATCCGTAACTATGACGTCATTCTGGGCGTTTACGGCACAGAAATGAGGCCCTGCAAACTGGTGTTCCTCGTTGCCACGGGAACCAAATTTGTGTAACAGTTTGCCGTTCGACTGGAAGATGAAAACGCACGAGCCTCTGTTATCAACGACTATGATGTGTCCGTTGTGGTCGACGCATAGACCTTTTGGTCCCAGTAACTTTCCCGTGCCAATCTTGTTGATGAACTTCCCGTCGGGGCCGTACACGCCGATCCATCTGTTATCGTAGTCAGCCACGAGGAAGTTCCCGTTGACAGTGACCGCCACCCCGGTGGGACGTTGTAACTGACCCGGCTGACGCCCTCGGCTACCGAACTTTAGTTTGAAGCTACCGCTGGTGGTGTAAACCTGAATACACTGGTTGTTACTGTCGGCAATGACTATCTTCCCCCCGGCAGTATAAATGCCCTGGGGGTTGGTAAACTCCCCTTTCCCGCGGCCTTTGCTTCCAATTCGTACTACAAGGTCATCTTCGACTGGGTTGCTCTTGCGACTAGAACCGTGTGACCTTGAACTTGAAGGTCGTTTGGTCCCGCGCTGTGACAAAGCGACTGATTTCTGGGACTTGCTCTGAACAGATTTTTCCAGGCTTTCTTGGTCTTTATACGCTTTGATTCGGAACGGGGAACCCTTGATGGGCTGGCCATACAGATAGATCCTCAGTTTGTATATCCCGACATGTCTCGCGGTGTAGATGACGTCATAGGTTCCATTCCTGTGGTCCACTATGTCTGGAATGTGGGACTCCCCGTCTGAGACGATCTCTGCCATAAAGGACGAGTGTCCGACCTTGATGAGTTCCCCATTCTTGTCCTTGGTGGTGATGTTGATGACGGCCGGCTGGTTTATACAGCAGTGTCTCAGGGCCTCCCCTGTAGCTACCGTCTCCGAGGCTATAGCGCTGTTACTGTGTATGGTCCCCAGTCCGGTCAGACATTGTAACAGACGGCTCAGCTCGCCAGGCTCAAACGTGAGGAAGGCGTTCTCCTCGGGCAGAGCCTGGACCTGCTGTTTGGAGATGTGGGTCAGCTTCTCTGTCACTTCTTTCCTCACCAACAGCAGCTCGGTGTCACTGCCCTGCTTTAGTGCGTTCTCCGTCATCTCACAGCAGCTACGGGCGTTGGAACACGTCTTCTCCAGCGAGCCCAGCTGTGTGGACAGAGTCCGGTGTTTCCTGTCGAAAGTGCTGTCCAGATCCCCTATCAACAGTTCGCGACGCTGACGGATGGCTTTCTCCAGACAGTCAAACAGTTCTGTGATCTGAGTGTGTGCCTGCTGGCGGTTGGCTTTCAGGGTGTGTGCGGTGTCTTTCACGGTGTCGACCGCTGCTTGCATAGCTGGGATCTGAGCCTGGGCCTTGCTCAGCAGGCCACTGAGCATGCTGTGATGTTCGTCCCCAGCCTGAGCCAGGGGCTGGACACTGTGTGAGCTGTGAGCGCCCTCAGTACACAGTTCACAGACCGCGGTCTCACACACAGAACAGTACAGCTCCAGTAATTTCCCCTCGTGGCTGCTACACGGCAGTGGGGGGACTGACATGTCACCGTTACTGGCCATTACTGGGTCGCTGTCACTCATACTTACTACAGAGTGCTTCCCTGGTCCCGACTCAGTGTGATCGCTGACACAGCTGGCACAGAGAGAGATTCCGCACTTCGTACACCTCGACCCAACCGAGTTTCTGTGGCAAAGCACACACGTCTTGCTCCCAGACTCCAGTAGCCCAGCCAGGAATGTGTTGTCCCTGAGTGCTGTTACCCCCTGACAGGGCAGGATAGACTGCAGACGGCAGCTGGGGCAGGAGACGGATATACTCTCTGGGGGGATGTAACTATGGAGACAGTCCTGACAGAAGGTGTGTAGGCACGGCAGAAGTTTGGGCTGTCTGTAAGGCTGGAGACAGATCCCACAGCTTAGGAACTCTGGAGCAGGGGTCACGCTGTCATCACTGCTAGCCATGCTGTCAACACGCACCTCTCACACCACACGACACTGCAACACAACATCAGAGAACAATTAACGGGCCAGTAGGCTGGTGTGGCATCAAACAAATAGATCATTCATGAGATAGAACATTCAGTACGCGTTTTTACATATCAAACAACCCCACAAATGAACGTCCGAGCCAATATGACACAACTACTTCACGAACATTACATGAGTATATTGTTTTCATTTCAAGCCATGTAACACAAGTCATGAAATAGCCTGAGCTTTTTCCGTCTATCAACTGTCCATAGTGTATCAGGCAGCCCCGATATGACAACACAAATCTATGTAACCACTCAATGGCTTTTGTCGGAATGAGCCACACACAGGATCGTGAGTGGATTGGAGAATATACCGTACTACCGTACTGGTCCCTATTGTTACCAGTTTCCTGTATGTGTTGGTAGGCTTGCGAACACTGGGCCAGGCGAAAACACGTGGTGGACAAATGGTCAGACGAACCGTAATTCGCACTCACAAAAGATGAACGGTGAAACTCAACACACAGAAAGCAGAAACTCGAGAAAAGTCCAGAATGTTTGAGGTGGTCGTCCTTCTCCTGTTGCCTGGCATGCATAGGTATTCACTGCTACAGTTTTGTTTCTCGTGGCCTCTTCTTCTTTTTCAGCGGCCCGAGAGTAGCCCGGGGAGAGTGGCCAGACGTTGTACTGTACTAGTATACCCTTTATAGGCACACCGACTCGGCTCAGTCGGAACTGTACACATTCAGATTACGGGACAATTACATGTCCATTCACGGGTCTTTATTTTTGTAAGTGCAAATATGGCACAGACGGCAATGTCATTCTCACGAGATAAGACAGCGGGGATGTTTAATAAACGTCTCTGCCTGCCGTTTGAATGACTATGATATACATACCGGCTGTTCTCTGTAGCCTGGCAACGTACGTCAAAGCCGGAGGGTAAAGTAACCAGGATGATGCGCTGTGGCTGCAGACACCGTAAGGATCATTACCAAAGACAAAAGGTACTGTGGGTCCCGCTACTTTACGTTTACCCGTTGCTTACAATCTGCGGACGATCAATCACTGCAATCGCGCACACAGCTATGGCCTGGTCCTGGTAACCATGCAGTATGGATCCGCCGCTGGCTAACTAGGGATGTGCTAGCGGGGTGGAGTGGAGCGGTTACGTGAGCTCCTAAGTTACGTGTTATCTGACGACTGATAACGCTGTGTTTCATATTTATCTACACAGAAACATATCATGTAGACGTAAACGGTCAATGAGTATAAAGTATTGCAGATTGTTGGTTCTAAAGTCTGAGACACTACACAAAGATAAACCTGGTCATTGTGTCAATATAAATTTGACTCTGTGTAACGAAACATCTATACCTTCAGCAAACACTCAATAAAACCCCAGGCGCATGTGGCCTCATCCCAGTACTGCTATATTAAGACATAAATAAAACATCCTGAGGGACTGAACTCATGCTTGGGGGGCGGGGGATCCGATGTTGTTACGTTGTTGAGATTACGAATAAAAGTAAACGATATACTCCACTATAAAGTCTAGTGTTAGCATGCTGATTAGTAGCTAGACAGATACTGGTCTTGGTAAAAACAAAGAATACATGATAACCACATGAAGACTTTCGGATGTTGGACGTTGATTGGATGGGGGCCGATTCGATATAAGTCGGTGTCGATTCTAATTCATTTACCATGTCTAACACAGAGACAAACCCGGACCGGCCAAAGTCTCCTCTTTTCGATTCTCTGAAAATGTGTTTTAAATTTTCATGTACAATCTGGTAAAACTGAACGGCGAAGGGTGGAGTTGGAGGAGGGGGGGGGGGTGCTTGAATATCTATGCATGCTATATGTATGGGTGGATGAACAAAGGAAGGCGATGGACATGCAGGGTAAGGAAGGAAAGTGATAACAGAGGAAATACTATGGGAAAATTGATCACTAAAAGAACCCTCGAAAGGAACGAGAAAGTACGTACGGATGAGGATCGGCGCTTACAAAGGCACTGCACAAAAAAAAAGGTCTTTGTTCTGACCATACATACATTCTGCTTGCTAGCCTGCATGATTATCCTCAATACGTGATTAAGCCTGAAATAATGACTGAGGCTTAATTTATATTAACCCGACTAACCTCATTGTACCTGATACGTTCTTCATGTCGCTGGATTAAAGGATTAGTTAGGTTTTCGTCCCTCGCTAGTTTGGCAAAGCAGCTGCGGTTGCCAGCGGCAACAGAAGTGCATTGATCACGGTGTGATCGGTTTCTGTAGCAGCCAAGGAACGGCGTGTGGAATGATGTGAGGGGCGGTGAGTCATCTATATGGAGCTAGTAGGGTCAATGCGGCATGGAAACCGAGAGCGGGCCTAACCGGTTACCAACGTTCACAAATAATCCCCGAGCGGGGCAAAAACAAACCCTCCACCAGGCAAATCAAACACAGGCTCACATTCTTTTATATGGGGCAGAGGGCCGCCGGGGATTAATTCATGTCTCGGTGCTGAGTAAACCTGCCGACGGTAAAATCTGCTCCATATAAAACGCATGCAGTAAGATAGGCAAACCATCACCAGCCGGCAGGGAAAAAAACGTCTTGTAACGTTAGAATAAAAATCTCGAGCGATAAAAATAAAACCTACGTTTCCTGATTGATAAGCGACTGTGGCTAGTCAGTAGGCCTACAAACCTAGGACCAGATTTCACAGCTTCTCCCGGTAATATTAAAAGCCAGAGATTGTGTCAACCTACCTGCTTTGTCGCCCCGGTTCCATGTCAGCCGACTATTGCCAGAACGAGGCTATGTACATACTACTCTCATTATGTCTGGGCTATGTTAATTGCGGACTGTGTTAGTTGAAAGCTCATCCGGAACGTTTACGCCTGCAATTTTTGCGCGGCCGGCGTGGGTCGGAAATGATCCATCAGGCCGCGCTTATACTATCCTCACTGAGAGAATTAATGGCGAAATTATCAGCCCAGTATACACGAACCACCGAACTACCAGGGATGTTCTATCGAGTTGTGACAAGCGCATTATTATTGATTTTCCCCACTGACGCCAGCTGGGCTGCTCAGACTTGACAATAACCTGGGAGAGGGTCAATGGCACCAGGGCATCAAGGACTCACCCGGGAAATTCAAAAGCCGCACCAGCGTTGTGTTCGTGACCTTCAACATTTATCTGCGGGTTATTTTTTTTTCTTTTCGCTAAGTAGGCCATCCTTTTAGGAAAATGCCGAGAAAAGCTTTTGTCCCTTTCACCGTCCATGGCAAGCCAGCTGGTCATACTCCAATTCAACAACCAACAATATCAGAATATACCAGAAAGCCGAATAGGGCACACTGTTTCATAAAACTCAAAAGACGTCTTTGACTCAGACGACTCGAGTTCATTCCTCTTCTGTTCTTCAAGTTTATTAGTAGTGATACCGTTAAATATAGTTAAATATAGTTAAATATAGTTAGCTGAACATGTTTTACTTAAATATATCTACAGTTTTTATTTTAAGTTTTACCCGTAGAGTATATATAGATAATATTACACTGCTTGGGCAAGTTTTTGTAACACGATAGTACGGAAGCCCTAAAGGGACATTGGGAAAAACAACATTCAGAACTGCTATTTTTTTCTCACGAAATAATATTTCGAGGGAACAAATTATTTCATGGGAACGAATTATTATTTCGTGGGAACGAAATATTTCAATTCGAGGGAGCGAATTATTATTTCGTGGAAGGAATTATTATTTCATGGGAACGAATTATTATTTTGAGGGAACAAATTATTATTTCACGGGAACTAATTATTATTTCAAGGGCGGAACGAAACATCATTTCAAGCGAATTACTATTTCAAGGGAGCGAATTATTATTTCGTTTCGAGGGAATGAATTATTATTTTGTGGGAACAAAATATTTCGAGACAACAAATTATTTTTTCATGGGAACGAAATATTATTTCGAGGAACAAATTATTATTTCGAGAGAAAGAATTATTTGAAGGGAAAGCATTATTATTTCGTTTGAACGAATTATTGTTGAGCATTTGGTATTTCGAAGGAACGAAATAATAATTCGTGGGAACGAAATAATAATTCGAGGGAACGAAATAATAATTCGAGGGAACGAAATAATAATTCGAGGGAATGAAATAATAATTCGAGGGAACAAAATAATAATTCGTGGTAACAAAATAATATTTCGAGGGATCAAAATAATAATTTGTGGGAACGCAATAATAATTCGACGAAACTAAATAATATTTCGAGAGAACGAAATAGCAATCCTAGCTAATCCTCGCTACTTTTTTCTCCCAAAGTCCCTCTGTTGGGGCTTCCGTACGATGGGGCTACCTGGAATAATAAACCTGTCTCGCCTGTATCCATGGCCGTTTTAGATAGATGCGGCCACAAGTCGTGTGTGAATCAAAGGGTGGGAACGAACGCGGCCCTTGTAGCAGTGTAGGAGACAGGTCTTCGGCTATTCGTGATGATGAGGCCACATTTGCAGCTGAGCTCCCCCTCACTAATATATACACGACACGGCAGGGGTGTTAGCTGGTGTTGCGCCGTAGCGCCTAACATTACTGGGACTACCACAATGGCGACATAAACAGGGCAAGCAAAGGACAAATGGACCATGAGACTACACATACAGCATGTGGGAAATGGCTTGAATGTAAATTTGTAAATGAACGTGTTTTTGTGTAATGTAACATTTACATTTTATTATGTGATGTATATTGTTTATGTTGTCTCGAGATGCATTGTATGTCCTGTTATTGTGATACTTTTGTGTGATGCACATGTAATTGTACTTGTGATCTTCTCTAATAGAAAAGCCATGTCATGGGTGGTATTAAATGATAATGTTCAGCGGAGACAACGTTGTAAAAAATATCCAAAAATACTAGTTAGTAAGTAAATCAACAAACAAAGATTAAAAAGGCACCTGCCCGTAGAAAGCCTGGAATTATTTAGTCAAGACACAATTTTGCCTACTCGCAGGAATCAACTTAATTAGCGGAAGTTAGTAGCATACACTATCAGGTGTTTCAAGAATTGGCCAAGCTATCCACATGAATGATTTTCTTCGTATAGCTATTTGCTCATTGAGGAATGAAGAATTGAAGATAATTAGATATACCAAGCGGCGTCTTATAACCTCGACTGGAAGCTGTGTAAAATGTTCGGATGCAGCATAGTTGACCTTAATCGTACCAAATACAGTTCTCGAGATCGGGAGTGTCGCGGCCAGCTTTAGCAGCTTGCAGATAAAATTTCATCTAACGTATGAAGGGGCCCAAAAAAGGAGAGAAAACGAATTACACGTTTAAACAGAGAAAAATCATTTCTGAATCAGTAAACTTGTTTTAGTTTATATAGAAAAAGAAGACGGCCGGGTCTAGAGACATGGCGGGCAAGAGCCTTTCTCTGGAATTTGGCACCAATCCAGCCTCACACCCTCCAACAGACCACCAAAGTTTTCAAATTCTACAGAAAAATTCTATTTCTATGAAACTAACTAAGTATTGCCGCGTACTGCATTTACACCGGATTACTAGCTACCCAACACGTCATTCGATCATATCGATTTGCGATTGAAATTTTGGCGGCAAGACCAGGCAAATCATAATGAATATGGTGCATATGCCAGTTGGCCGTTTACATAGCAGGTGCATCATCCGCGGATATAATTTGACGTCGGCAGGTTCACACCTATGCATGCTATGTCAAAGCAGTATCTAATCTGCTGAGCCGCGGCCACCGGCAGAAGATTGTGACCTCTAGCCCGCCCCTAAATCGTAAACGAAACCTAGGGTTGGATAGCCACTAGCCTTGGGTCCTTTATGGTTTACATTACTCATAGAACACAGTAGAAACTCAACGACGTTTATACAAGAAGCCCAGGGGCTTGGTGCTCTGCTTGACAAGATGGAAGACAATGACCACATAAAACTGGATAACATAGAGATCTATATGTATGTTTCACTCTAAGACCTGCCATTTTCGAGGCAC
>JAAUYG010130141.1_pt1 | contig 25290 bp, 18 predicted proteins | sample 7278091 | NCBI WGS metagenome assembly JAAUYG01 (sample SAMN14350201, study PRJNA611818) | marine sediment metagenome | isolation source: surface marine sediment (0.6m) | place: French Polynesia: Moorea | collected 2018-08 | reverse complement strand
CCCCCCCCCCCCCCCCCCCCCCCCCCCCCCCCCCCCCCCCCCCCCCACCCCCTCATCTCAAAAGTACTAAATCGGGACCGTACCATCCACAGCCTCAGAACCCCACTGTCTGATATACCTTTCACGATTGCATTATGACGGATGTGTGTTGTGGGCGTATCGGTGTTAAAGTGGTAGCGAGCTGCACTGCAGGTGATTTAAATTGCTATACACCCCAAAGCAATTACTTTTTTGTCTCATAGACCACATGCTTGTGATGCAAAATGACCACATGCCAAAGTTATCTTTCCACAGAATCGACTTTCCAATTACTTCAAGATAACAGTTGCATGCATGCCTCTTCCAATTGACAACTCACCCATGAGGATTATACGAATTAGCATGCATGTGTCCAATATTCAGATATTACAGCATATTATTATATATTACAAATGTAGCTTCTGTAGTTCCCACATCCCTGGAGAGCGCTGCTTTAGAATGGATGTCTCAAACCTCCTGAGTTTGCCTATCTGTAATGTGTCTTCAATTAAATCCTGGTCAATATGTTTTTGGCAACTGCTTGCTTGTACATACAGCAGCACGTACGCTGGTTTGTTTAGTAAATGGCGCTTTCTGGTCGAGCCACAAAGAAAGGATTTCCATTTCTCTTCATTCCAGTTTCCGCCTAATGAGCTGATCAAATTGCACGTAAATGAACAGTTTTATAGACAAATGTCAGTGAATGTTGAAAAAGTAATTCTATGGTCTTTCATCATTGTTCATAGAAGTGAGAAGTATACATTCTAAAGTTGTTAGTGCGTGATGATAAATGTATTATGAAGAGAATTGGTCAGAACTGTTTTGAGGAGTCTATGTGGGATAAAGAATTGTTATGGTGTCATACTGTCCGTAAAATAATGCCACAATTTTGTCACTCTTGTTCCAAGTTAAGGATCTTCTGAATAGTCCTACTTACATACTAGCAAAATTGTTCTCTATTCTCTAATTCTGTCATATATGAACTAGGTTTGTGAAATTTATGTGATGACCGCAAATTTTCAGAGGTAATAATGTTTTACAAAAAAAGACCTGTTTTAACAGTATGTGTAGCCAAATGTTATTTAAACTCAGAACTGTTAACAAACTCAAATGTCTAAAATTCAGTGATTTAATGAAATTTAACTTTTTGGGTTACGTACTTATAAAAGTGAAGTTTATATGAGAGATGTGCCTTCTGGGTTACAAAATATATCCTTAATATAACCAGTTACAATACTGGATCCAGTGTTAGGGCAATTTTTTTAAAAACAAAAGATATTTTAACATAATATTGATGTAAGGTGCAATAATTTGAATGGAAATGTTCGTTCTTCAAAAAGTTTTAACATATTCAAGAAAATCGTTAAAAATATTCATTGATTCCTGTTCCTACTAATGTCATGTCCTTAGTCTGAATTATGCATATTATTGTCTTAAGGTATCTAGGCTGAACATTCAAAGTATTATTAGTGAATATATCTAAATATCAAATGTGTCATTGTCACAAATTAACATATTCTTATTTATATTTATCCTTCCATCTTTATCCTTATTCGTTCCTTATTGACCAACGTTCTTTCTCGGTTACCCGAGTGCCTCATTATAACCCTTTGCTCCTATAGCTGTATTTCTTCTCCTTTTCCAGCAATATTTTATCTCCAACGAGTCTCTATGAAATGTTATTGTATGAATAATTTCTTGGAACAAATGAATACCAAATTGATTTGTATAGCTACAGTGTTGTAAAAAGGCATTTTAAAAATAATTGATCATAAGTCCTTCAATTTCAGACCATTTCAGGTAATATAATTCCAGTCCAAACGTTGCAGCAATTGCAAGGCCATTATAGAAAATACTGGCAAGAAATTGTTATTCATATACATTCAATTTTCTTTCCTCAATTTCACCGAAATTTCGTTTGCCCAATGGAATTCATGCAAGTAGTTTCCTTTGAATAATTCCTTGCCAAGCTGTGGCCTGAGCATATATATACAAACTAAGAATTCGTCCATCCGTCCACTGCATTCTTCATGGTGTGATCAGACAGGCCTCTATAAAACTAGAACACAAACTTTTTTTTCAGCATTGCTTTATTTCTGAGAGTAATAGGATACAGGCGAAGTCAGTAATCGCAATATAATGGCTTGTAATTATGCTATATATGAATATAATACAACATGTCATTTAATAAGCGTTATATTCTGTAATCTAACACACACCCAACACCTGTAGGGCTCGAGCGCTCGGTGCACGACATGGGCTGTCGGTCTGCACGTTATACACAGGCCTCTAAGGTGTCTGACAAGCTAGAATAGAATCTGGTCTACAAGGGCAACTGTTTCCACAATAAGGTATGACAACATGGGACACACTACTATGGCAACCACCGTTGCCATGACTCACACCCAACATGCTGCGGTCTACTCAGCTCCTGGAATGCATGGGTTGGCTTGGTTTGTCAACAGAAACACGGTCATATCTCTTAATATGCACTGAAAACATATCTGGCTTCCACAGGTTACCAGTAACGAGTGGTTGAACACAACCTCGACGCGCGATTGGTCAGGTGAAGGTCATGTGACTGATATGTCGCAAGGCACATTTCATCAGTAAGGTTTTAACGAAAGGTTTTTTTTTGTGGAGTGAGAGTTGCTTTGTGAGGGTTGGGTGGAGTCACGGCAATTTCCTCCCCTATGTTCTGGTGGGAACCCCCGACATCCTCGCCACGTTTCCATGGAAACAGGGCGAGGCAACGTATACAATACACTACCTACCCACACGTCTACAATGGAGTGACGGCAAGTAACTGACAGCCAAGAGGAACAAAGGCTGCGACGGCATGGAATTAAAAGTGACACCAAAACTGTCCTGTCCTTCTCCTGGTTACCTTGGCAACCTGAAGACGACCTGGGCTCCGGTCCTTCTTTCCTTCCCCAAGGGCCAGGAGAAGACAAACTCATGTACAACAGAAACTCTTCCTAAAAGATACACAAATCCCGCATGCCATTGATTTTGTACATTTTACTCGATACAGATAAGTCCTTCATATTGGAAAAATATGATCTTACAAAAATAGAGCGCTCTCATTTGAAAAAACATGGTAAAAAACCGCCTGTTTTTCTTGTTTTTATATCAATGAACATGCACACGTGTTGCCTAGGACACATCGACACAGGAACAGAACAGGAGACAGCTGTAGTTGCCATAAGTTTTCTGTCGGGGAAGGGGACTGGATGGGTACAGTCGTGGGACTGGATGGGTACAGTCCTAGGAAACCATCGCTGGGAGGCAGAAGCGCTCAGGCGTAACAGTTTACTGTGGCGCTAGGCAGTTAGTCAATATTGTGTTGGGAGTGAAGCCTGAGCAACAACTTTTTTTCCTTAACTCTGGGGTGTAACAAGCTTGTGGAATTAAAAGGAAATAGAATTGTACTATCTACAAATTACAGTCTAAAAACTACAAGCTAGAACTAGTAATTAAGCTAGTAGTGTTTATTTAGCGGTATAATTACATAATTTTTGTACAATTTTTTAACATTGCCCGCCGCAGAGCTGACCAAAGCCGCTGCTGAAAGCCCTAATGTTGCTTGGCAGAACCAGGACACGTAAGACGTCAACACAACCAGACAGTTACCACGGCAACCTCGCGCCCACTGCTGACTAGATGGGAATCCACTTAACAACACTGAAGGTGCAATAGAAAGCCTTGGAGGCAAATGCCAGGCCAGTAACAACCAATGCTAATGTCCTACCGACAGGTCTCATAATGTATGTAGTAGTACCATGGTGATGTTACACTACACCAAGGTGATAATCTCATGTCACGGCAACGGTGTGTCACACCCCCTAGCAACAGTGTTACACCACAGTAAGACTGAGTAAGATGACATATGTGACCTAGAAACAAAGTCTGCAAGAAACGCTTGATATCCAAACCGATTACTAGGCTGAAAACGGGACTATACCACTGACAAACTACGCTGCCATGCTTGATCAAACAGTGAGATCTGAGACACATATTTACATAATACTGAGATTCACTTCCTCCAGGGTCAACTGGGCTGTCCAGTCAGCAGGCACGATACATCCATGTGTACAAATTCAAATTTAGCCAATCAAAATCCACAAAAGAGCCCTCCCCACATAAAGAGCTGAGATAGGGAAACGGATCTAACTGCTTAGAGTGTGACTAGCGATGCTTGGTGTCGCCACCAGTGGGCGACCGAGACAGAATTTTAACGTCACCTCTTCCCTCTACCCTGACACAGCTAAAGCGACATCGAGTTAGCACAATGTGCTCCATCTTCCCTCCCTACAGCGGCATCGACCCAGGCTACCAAGGGATGCTGAACTGCACTGCACGAACTAACCACACATCTAGGCTGTACAATCCAAAACACACCAAATATATACTGTCATTTTCTATGTACATCTCCACTGTGCTTTTGACAGCGTTCGCCATGACAATCAGCAAAGCACTACCGATGTCAATGATTGCACGTGTACCCTTTGGAAATTTCAAAAACCCAGAAAAACAGAACATTGTTTCCTTTGAACACAAACCTGTCACAGGGCACATTAGTGTGTCGGTGGTACCGGTAATAAAACAACAGACAGTGGTAGCTAAGGTCAGTTCTGCGGCGGGCGTTCATTCACATTGTTATATAAGCGATATATGCATCTGTACAGTGTCGTGTCAACAGTTCATTTTGGCCCTTTTACTTTGAGATTTTACACACGCATTAGGCAGGCTCACCAACTCCTCACCTACTCCCAAGGTTCATGACTAGACTAAATATCATTAAGTAAATAGGTTAATAATAAAAAGCTACAATACATACAAGTTGGTACATGGTCAGGCGCGCTACATTGGCCTCAATGTTTGAAGATCTAAAATAGCAAACCATGAGAAAAAGATCACTCCTAGGTGATTCCGCGCGTCAATTAAATACGTGTTTCAAAGAGATAAATTAGGTAAAAACTATACAGAAAATAATAAATACTACTTAAAACAAAGTTTGTATAGTGGAGTCTGAGTCAGTGCGAGTCATGCTGCTCCGGAGGACACGTCTGGTAGCAACAGAGGTTTCTCCCAACGCGGTCCTAGGGAGCAGAATGTCTCAGGAACTAACCGGAGATCCACATACCGTTCTCAGATCTTAAGTTTACATATGTACTGTCAACATATCATCATCCTGTATACCTTCCACACCAATCAATAATTTAAGGCGCACATTATACAAAGCAATAAGAAAACAATTTCTTTTTTTTTTTTTAAAAATTGCCTGTGGCCTTGCGTCTTAAATAAATAACCTCTCACAGATTCTCCAATCATCATCACGATCATCATCATCATCCTCATCATCATCACCTTCCAGTCCTCACAAAGTAACAAAGAGCAAAAAAGACAGATAAATAAACTGTATGCAAACTGTCCAAAAAATTCTCTCTTCAAAAAAAAAAAAAAGAACTATTCTAAAAAAAAAAACTTGTACAGAATTTCCTAGTGAAGTAATGGGCTTGCGCAAAACTTCTTTAGCATTCATCCCCTTTGAAAACAGACAACAAGGGTAGCAGGCAGAGACTTCGCCAGGGTGACCCGGTGATCTTGCCCTTTCAGCTACGACGAGCTGGTACAATAAATATTCATCTGCAGTAAGAGATTTTTTTCCATCAAAGATAACAACAGCCAAAATATGACAGTCTTCTCAACTTGGTAAAGAATCATCCGACGGTATAACATTTGCTCTTCTAACACCAAAACGGAAATAAATTACCGTAATAAAGAAACTCAATCCAGACGTACAGCACAGCGACTTGTAGCCATTTCAAAAAATTAAGACAAAAACAACCAAGATTTAACAAGGCAAAATCTGGCAGTTTTAACACTGACTTGACATGCCTGCAATATTGATTCTAAAGAAGTGAATGGTCTCACCAGTATCATCCGTCCTTGGGAAAGACTTATCTTGATGGTTTAGGGTGTCACTTAGCCCTCCTGCCAGGTTATTAAACATTTAGCTACACTGGCTAACCCAAATAACGCTAACCAAGTCTTGACAATCGAGCCTCTCTAAAATGCAGAAAACCACTGAATACAGGAAAACAACAAGGGACTAGAATTTTTCGGCTGGAGGCATCAGCCAGCGGTCATGCACAGGGGTAATAATGGGTAGTATCCAAACGTATCAACTTTTGGTATAATAGCACTTGTCCATAGCACACACCCCCAATGCCATTACTGTACAGGGAAACAAGAACGAAACATTTTCTCCAACAATGTTCTGAGATATTCGTTACCACACGCACAGTCGCAGCTTTCGAAACTGGCAAATCCGCCTGGACTCGGTAATTCTACATAAACACTAAAAAGTTTGGAATGCACATACCAATTTACAAGTGAGGTATTGAAATCGCCCTGCACAACACACTTCACTTTTTAACAAATTTTGCCACACCTTGTTATTTTATTAGACTTGCCCTATATCTGGGTCAGCAGTCATCTATCAGGTTGAACCAGTCCTAGTAGTGGTCAGGGAAAGGTTATTCTGCAGGGGGACTTTAACACCTCAAAATCACTAACCTCCGAGAGTTATAAATACTGCAAGCTGGGCCCATGTCACCCTACGATATATAACTACCAACATGTGGTACATGTGGTGGATATTAGAAGAACGAGTCATTTTGATTCTGGTTACCATTTTCTCAGTACAAATAGTCATCCTAAAGCAACATTTCAGAATAAACAATTCACCAATCAAAACTGTCTATTTCTTCCGCTTTTAGCTCCCTACCAAATTATTCAACAATTACAATTCAACATTTGCAACTAGTGTCTTGAGTATCTTGTGCAGCTATTCCATTGGACATAGAAATATCATCATCGTCATAATTATCATAATCATCTCATATTGTTTAAACAAGCTAGGCTAGTGCTACAGCTACTTCTGTACAATTGACATTATAACCATTGTGTTATCATTATATCAGTTTTGATGTAATACAATGCAACTCTATTCACATTTTGATCCAATCGTATATTACAAGACTAGCTTCACCCCCTCCACATAACTCTTGCTTAATAAATAAATTAGTCATAAATATTCTGGTTCATAGACTTAATAATGTATAAATACTATGTATAATGCTCCCGTTTTATATATTACATACAAAAGATATGTGGCAAAGTGTGAATGATCTTGGGGGTCTTGTGCTTGTCAAACGCTGTTGTGGACATGTGACGGTCATGTGATCTTGTGGGGACTCCACAGAAAATCTCCAGCCAAGCACCGCCAATATTAAGCACACTTTTTCTTCTGTTGCCGGGGGTGTTCCCCTGTCGTCATGGTTTCTGGAAAGATGCAGCACAAACAATGCACATTATTGGTCTCTGTGTGAGCTAGATTGGGTTACACCATCTGCTGTACCCAGTTCAAAAGATTTTTCTTGTAAATGTGTATATTAAATTGTGCCATGGAATTAGTCGAAAAGTATAGCCGACACTTTGGTCTACATAAATTCTGGCAAAAAGGTTATGTTTGTGCGACTATTGTGCACCACATCATAAAAGGCAAACTTTCAAGTCCACAAATGGCAAATTGTGTGAGTAGCCAAACTGTGTGAGTAGCTATGTATATATGAGTGTGACAGATAAAAATAAAAGGATATACTGCTGTAGCAGTGAGTCCTGGTTGGACCAGCTTCTAAAACCGAACTCACCTTTTTTTTCTGTATGTATGTGACCGCATGGGATGAGATGCAGCGATAGCGAGCACTCAGTACGGCCGATTGGCGTCCTTGGGCCGTTTCAGCTGTACCTTGAGTCTCTTCATCCCTATCTGGAATCCGTTCATAGCCTGGATAGCTGCCTGGGCACTTGCTGGATTGTCAAAACTCACGAATCCTGGAACGACACAGAGAAACAGGCAATTAACAATCAGTTCCTACAACAAAGACCAAAATAAAGTAGTCCATTTTTTGGGCCAGGTTTTGACTTTCGCGCACAAAGAAATCATGACATGAGAAATAATATTGCATGCAGAGAACTGCTTTCCTTGGTAGCTTGCAGGTTCTCATAGCAACAACACATTTAGCCAAATTGCGTAGTGGCTATTAAAACCTCCCGCTTTCCAAGCTCGCTTTACGGATATATGGAGTGGGTACATGGAAGGAACTGGTGGTGTAACGTGATTGACTTAGGCCTGAACAATCATAAAACTGAACCCGATATGACAAGGTCTGTTATTGGAGGCCCAGCAGCCTAGTTCTCCCCTGACCCGGTCTTATTCTACCGCTATGGTGTGACATGTCAGCCACACTCAGCATCAGGACTTGATGTCCCAGGGTGTTTGAACTTGGGGGTGGTGGTGGTGGGGGGGAGCCTCAAAAGTCACTGCGTGCGAGTTCTGACAAACTGCCTTGGATTTACGTTAACAAAGTCGAGTGATAACAGGTAGATAATATGCTTTCAAAATGCTACCATTACTGAGATCTTTTATAGATGCCCCAGTGGCCATTATCCTAAATCCACACAGAGTTTGTGACCACCTCTGTAGTACGGAGACTTCAGAATAAACATCTAGAAACTGTGCATTTTGAAGGGATATAATAGTATACATAAAGGAGAGCTACAGGAAGATTGTGTTTGAGGAGGCTGTCATAGCATTGTGCTGCTAATGCTACCCCCAGGTTCATACTAACCAAAGCATTTGCTCTGATTTGTCGCTCTGTCAATGTAGACCTTGGCGCTGATCACGTTTCCGAATGGCATGAACATCTGGGCGAGCTCCGCATCGCCGAACTCCTGCGGCAGGTGGTAGATGAAGAGGTTGCAACCCTCGGGGCCTGGAAGGGAAGAACCTGTGGGTGACGGAAAAAAAAAAAACGGGACGGGCCGGCGGGCGGGATGGAATGAAGGGGACAGGGGGATAAGGGACAAGGGAGGAAAAAAAAAAAGACCAAAAAAACACATCTAATCAAAACCATCACAGCACCAACAGTCACTGACAGTGGAAATAAGAAAATGTAACCAAATACAGTCGAACTCTCAACAAAGGTACAACATCACTAGGGGAAACTGGATGAGACAAAAATATAGGTAGATAGCAAGTTTTCACATTTTCTAAAAACAAAGATCCATATAGGTAGGTACAACATTGTCATCCAGGTTCCCCTATTTCATGCAAAAAGCTGCTCTTAACTTTAATTTACTTTGTTCATTACGTTCAAAGAAAGTCCTTTACCGTTTTATTGCGAATGCAACGATAAGAGAACCATCTATGTATGCGACACGTAATACGAGACACCTACGGCAGTTTGGCTTTGACGCCTTTACGTACACTGCTCGATTTTCTTTATTACACAGAGCACACAACCAACCAACCAGCTTCACAAACATTATACCACCGGAACGGGTGTAAAAAACGTAACTCAAATACTAATGCACTGTTACTGAAATTGGCACAAGTAGAGAGCTCTACCACTGTACAACATTAAAGAACTGGAGACCCCCCTCGGCACCCGTGAGTGGGGCCACACAGCCAACCCCCATCCCCCTCTCCATCCCACCCTTGGCAGTATACATCACTACCACGTATTTCATTGCTGAAACAGGAAGTGTTTTCAAATTCACACCACACGGTTGGCACATGCATCAGGCAGCTACTCTGTACATGTTAGTGGAAGATAGAGTATTGTGTATGTATGAAGGAGAGGGCCAAGGTCACACATTATCATGTATATTTCATTTCGGGAAGGGACTACATAGTTTGTCATGTATACTTGCTAAAAGGAGTATATATTATGTATTTGTTTCTGTATCAAGATGCAACATGATGAATTCCTGCAACGCGCAGTTATGTACATTGGATAGGTTTCCATATATGGCAACGCCATCAATTTTCTCAAATTGTTTGGATAGAGGCTACAGATAGTAATTCTAATGAGATCTGAGCAACACATATATACATGCATATATTTCAAGTCTCTCTTGATAACCATGTGGGACTGTACTTGCATTATAAGTAATTTATGTTGAGAAGAGACCATATGTGGCACTTAATAAAAAGTGATAAAATTTACAATTTTGATGAAATAAAACCTGAATCAATTAACGCAAAGGCCTACAGCTAGATATTGCAGAGGAAGAGAGAGAGAGAGAGAGGAGAGAGAGAAACCAAACTCCTAAATCATTTATGTTTGACCTTTCCTTCCCCGCAAAGAAATAATATTAATATATTTCCAATAAAAGCGAGCTATGACAATCCTTCATGTTTGTGACAACTTGCCCTCAATTTCAGTGCCATCCCTGCCAATGTCTCATTCCCTGTCACCAGTCTGTTCCCTTCCATCACCCCGGTGACCTCAATCAGTGAGGAGACAAGACATTACCCTAAACTCTCCACGCAGTGACAACACAGGTTGGAGCATGCATGGCAACCCTCGGCAGGCACCGAGCGGCACCCCAGATGGGTTTCCATAGCAACCCACCTGGACCTCCGTCCTGATTACAAGCAGCGGTGCCCGCTGTTTACCAATCTCGGGCTCCAGGAAAAGGCTAAATCACCCAGCAGCCAAACTTTACAACAACAGGAAGCTTTTACTACAGAGCACAGGAGAACATGCTGCTCCCCTTCCATGATCTTAATACAACAAGAGAGCCAAGCAGAACACATGAACCAGGGATTCGTATCAATGGAACACTCTCTTGGTGCTCCCCCCCCCCATTTTTTTTTAGTAATATGGCTATGGTATGTCCAACAATCTTCCGTAAGTTTTCTTGTTTTACTTAGGATGTTAAAGTACTAAAGGACCAGTAATTACTACACCATGGATTGTATAATCTATACAGCAGACCCTGGATGCAATCCAGGTTGGACAACCCCTACTCCTGACAGACAAGTGCGCTTGATTGGGAGCAAGGTCGTGCCACTGCCTTGCCACGGAGGCATTCACTGTGGGCCCGGAGATTCCAGCCATCCATTTTGCAGTCTTCTCCGAACCCACGTATGCCTCCCAACTCAGGAAGGCTGTAATTATCTTTCCCTGCGATCCAAAATCAATACTTCCCTAAAACAAAATCCCCACCCCTTTGCCCCGCCGTGGTTCCTGGCTGGGACATGGCTCGACTGAGAAACGACCATCTTCAAAGGCCCACAGCCGATATTTCGCTAGCCCTATATCTAGCCAAACTAGGCGATTGGGGACGGCGAAAAGTGAAAGCTGCGGAAAATCTGTCACTGAAACTCCCTGTGATTGTGCCGATATAACCCTTCACGCACTCTGGAATTCTGTAATAAGCAGCGATTACCCATAATGCCCCTGGAGATATGACCATCAGAAGCGAGTGGATATTCTTCTAAAAGAGAATCGATAACCAGACCAACTGGCGATGTCACTATGGACACCCATGGAAAAAAATATCCACATATTATAATGGAATGGGAAAGGAGCAAACTAGGGGCTGGTCAATAGGCAATTCAGGGTTTTAATGGAAGAGCTAGAACCCAAATACGTAAAGTTGGAAGCTCTGGAGACAGAATGTGATTGTGAAAGCTTAGACCGATCTGTCGCTTGTGGCTTACTCTTTTTTAACTGCATTCCATCCAAATGTTCCATCTTTACAGTGCTACAGGGTGACAGATTAACAGATTATCGGATCTGTTGCAAGGCACTGTATACACAGCATGTGAAGGAATCTGCTGCATGGGTTGGGACTCCCATGCCATGACATGGTGGTGTGCCTTGACATGGACTTCTAGATTATAGCACATTGCAGAAAGTAACTTTGCTTGTACAGGAATTTAATGGCGAGCCACCTCACCCTATAAACATTTACGGTGCGTCGAGGCACTGCTGTGGAAGGCGAGATTACGAAGTGGCACCCTGAGAAAAGTCCCTCTGACGCTGGTAATGGTTGCAATGAAACTTTGCCCCGACCAGGACAATGCCGATTGAACACCGGCGGTGAAACTAGACAATGTGTCACGGAATGACATCTTATAGCGGCCTCTGCACTCCCCGTGACATGGCCGCATCTAAAAGTAGTTCCTCACCCAGAAAGCCAAGTACGCCCTCCCTCGACGGCCACATACAAACGACCCATTATTCTCTCCCAATAACACTAAAATCCAAATCAAACTGTTCACCAGTGAAACCAAAAACGTCTTCCCATTTGGCTTTCTGCGAAAGACATGCAAGCCGAGAGACATTTGGTGCAACCCACTGGGGACTGGGACAATCAGAGCTAGAAAGCAAGCTGGGAACGAGTTTTAACTCTTAACATGGAAGCCCTATCAAGATTAGAGTCTAATCAAAACGACCATACCTGCACCCTCCCACACCCCCTCCCAAAAAAATGGCATCAGCATGATCAGTCTAACAACAAAATAAACTCAACCGAAGGAAAAGCCGGGAACAAAATTCCTTTACTGTGTCGGGTCTCACTGGTGACTAGCTATTGCTTTTTTCTTTGTTTATATTTACCAGTTATGTTTCTATTTACAGTAGTTACATATTTATTTAACCTACTCTATGGTATTATTTACTTGAGCTGGCTGTAAATGTTTGTTTCATGCGATGCTCCTTGACTTGTGGTGCTTCTTCTGGATGAGCGTGGTGATATATTTTTCGAGCTGTGTGTCTCATATGACGTGTTGTGGTTGGTGAAGCCCTGGCAGGGGGGTGGTTGTAATCAAGGCGGGGTGTAAGGGTTTATGTGTAGCGGGGACTGATCCTACTTACCCTCTTTTTGAGCTGTAGGGATTATAGTGGCGGCTTGCTGCGCCAGAGCTTGTTGGAACTGGCCGGCGTACGCGGCAGGATACGTGGCTGGAGGGAGAGAGAGCACTGGTCAGTGGGGAAAACATGAACATGCAGACACTGGATTGAGGAAGAGGGGGCAGGGGGAGGAGGACGCACACATCAAAATATATATAGACGTACACACACTGCGATCGGGTTAGAATTAAACCAGCACAACTTGCTTGCCAGCCGATAACTTTGGTTTACAGAATTTGCTGACAATGACCATTATCATGCACAAGGCCACACCTGCATGTTCATACACAAGCCTAAGTCATGTAGACAATTAAACTATTTATATATATATATATATATCGGATGCGTGTAACAACACAAGTTAATCTACCAATCAGAGCTCAGCCAATACTATAAGCCAGAATTATACGCAATTATATACTACAATGTTATACTACAATGTATCACGCATCCGTATAACATTTCATACATATTCCAAGCAAAGCTACTTTCTATACAGTTTTTATATCTATAGGTATAAAACAGAGATTTGTGGAGCGACTTAGAGCAGAAGTCAGATTGGTACGAGTGTTAGCCAGAGCAAAGGGAAGCTTCTCAATAAGAGTGAAGCATTGAGGACAAACTTGGGAACAGGAGAATACTGCCTAGAACTACTACAACTTCACCCCCATCCCCCCCCCCCACCCCTCCCTAACCCCAAGTAAATCTACAGGGAGAAGGTTAAATATTGTCCCCTTCACACATGACATCCCCTTTTCACCGAAATATTCCCACGAGTAAACCAGTGTTTGAGTAGAAATAGATGTTCATATCTTTACACTGACCTACTGACTAAATAAAGGACATTTTTTGTTTTGCTAGTATGCTGCTTTGACAGGCATATATTATTGAAGGCTATATTTTGCAGATATTGATTCGCTGTTAATGATACAATTGCCCACTGCCCACTGCCACATGTAATGAAGTGAAATGATCTGATCACTATATCCTAACAAGCACTCCACTTATTCTATCCCTTCCACACCTAAGCATGAGAGGAGTGCATATATTTATATGATTGACCATGGCAGGCAGTCTTACTTTACAGACTACTCTATGAATGCGGCGTTAGACACGACACTGAATAATTTAACTACGGTGGGTTGGATACCAACGTCAACATCGTCATGCAGCACAACACTGTGAAAAGGGTGTGTGAGCCAGCCAGTGGGAAAAAAATGTGTTGACTTTGAAATGTTTTTTTTTTTTAATGTTATTTTTACTATTGTTCTATCTATACATTTTCTGGTTAATACATTTGTGTTTACAAAGATTTAGATCCAATTAACTGAAATTGTTAATATTAAAGCAATAAATTATTTTCTTTTATCTCTCACAGAAGCAAATCATAAACCTTCATATCACTTTTTATCTCACCCATAACCTAAAAATTTTCAGCATCCACACAGTGGCATCTGTAACCATGGAACCATGTGACCATGTAACCATGGAAAATGTTCCTATTAAATACCTACGTTCCAAACTATCGCCTATTACGATGGTTATATGTTACCGTGTACAAACCAAGGGGGATTTCCTTTTCCTAGGGTCCTAGCTCTACCAACTAGTATGAAAACTGAAATCATACATGTTTTTCTTGCAAATAACTAAGCTAATATATAGGAAATATTGTGTGTCGTATATCTGCTGATAATCTAGTATGGCTGCAACAACTCTAGGTGGACAAAAGCTGAAGACTATCTTAAGAATGCATCTGTAATCCAACAGTGTAATTTTTTTTTTTTAAATTGAAAATGGCTATCAGTCATTTGTGTGACGTTTTGTAATTTCCAAATTAAAATTGAGAACCGTTTTGCAATTTCCAAATTGAAATTGAGAATCAAAAGGTCTTTAAAGACATAAATATGGTAGTGGAAGAAACCTTTTAGTATTTTTTTCTAAACAAAAGATAAATTAAATTTTGATGATTCCTAAATATGGATAGCTTGTATGGCACACACCAGAGCCAGAGATAGAGGGATAGAACTAGGAGAGGTTTATATAAACACACATAGTCCATAGCCACACAACATTTAGCTAGCAGAGTGACAGAGAGTTAAGGATAGCACACAGATAGCTAGGTAGGGTAAGGAAGGATAGGGTAGGGGAGGGGTAGGGCGTTAGAGAGCAGAGTAATGACCTATACCCGCATATTGTTGGACTCCAGTGTAAGCTTGCTGCAGAGGATCCCCATTAACCAGAGCCGCCTGGGCTGCTGTGTGGGAAAGAGAGAAAAACCAAGGGGTGGTTCTAAGAGACATATACGTACATACATACATACATACAAACTGATACACACAACAATTACAGCCACACGGTGCCCAGTCACACAAGCTTTGATGCAGACATAGTTTGGTAGCTCGGTGCCGAGAGCGGCGACCTGATCCCTTTCTACTCCTCATGCCCCCACCCTCACCCCTTGTTCCTGCAGCATGCATGAAATCATTACTCAATCTTGCGCTTTCGCACATGTTGTATTTCCTCCCCCCCAATCTTTCGTGATGTTGCATTCGCTCTGCTTTTTATCCATTATTCATCTATTGTTCCTGGCTCTGGCAGGAATAACAGAAATGCCAATGCTTCCAACAATACCAATGTCGTACTGCGCCCCGGAAATCCATTTGGTAAGCGACACATTGCAGCTTTACAATTTTTTCCTCTATCTCCCCAGCACAGACTCGCGCTCAATTTCACCCCGTTGCTTTACTGTTATTACAGTTATTACAGCTTCACAAGGAACAGACTATGCTAGAGAAAGCGATGGAGACACCCTATCGCTATGGCAACGTATCTTTAACTTCCTTGTTACCATGGTAACGCAACGCAAAAGAAGGGACGGCTGCATCAAAGCTTGCTTGAGGTTTGGTACATACATGAAACATGGCACACCAAACCATGAACAACATGGCCGTCCAGGCACAGTCAGAGAAGGTGAGTAAAACTTGGTATTGCACACACTATAGTTGTCCCTAATCCCTGTTTCTTAACACACTGCCAACACTCAACTAAACAGCTCGCCATCAATGATGTGTTGGAAACGTGATACAAGACATAAGTCCATAGCAAGGGAAAAACCAACACATAATTCATATGTATAATATATAATACACATAATATATCTACATGAAAGAAATCAGACACTGTCAATGGAATATAAAAACCATTTAAGTTAAAACATAGTCAATTAGTATTAAAAGACAACATCAAAATAAACAAGAGCATTTTCCTTTCGGTAAAAATTAGGTAAAAGGAATAGTAAATACACACATCCATCAATATGCGAGACAGATCATGTGAGCCCAACATTTACATATTTCGCCAATCACATGACCTTCTGTAAGTAGCACGGACTTGTGGGATAGCAAGGACAAGCGGTCGTTATTAGTTCGGCCACTGGTTCTTCCTTCCACGTGTATACAGACACATACCGGCGCCAAACTGACCAGACATGCAGATACCGAGTAGTAAAATCTACCACAACAATGTGACGGGTGTTAATAGCGGCAAAAAAAGGTGACACACTTTGATTGGTCAGCAAGAGTCAAACAACCTCACTACCATTCCCTCCCAACATTGTCTGTCTAGTAACTGCCATCGAGGTTAAGTCGGTCCTCAAACCAGGTTACACCAAGCACCGACATGATCAGAAGAGGAAAAAAAAAAAAAAAAGAAAGTCGGGACCAACAGCGATATTTCGGCTTACCTTGATACTGAATTCCGTTGGCGTAGATCTCGGGCTGGCCGTTGGCCTGTGGCATGGGGAAAGCCGTCACCGCCGCGGTGGGAGACAGCATGGTGGGTGGGGCACCGTTGATCGCCGTGGTAGCAGCTGAATGCCGTGCAAGATACAGAAATGTACATATTACAAGTCGTAGGTCTTTCCAGAAAATAATGCATGGCTGATATTAATCTTAGGAAAATATTGATCGCATTTATTAACAAATAATATATAAACGCTTATCAGGTGATCTTTACTATAATATTTTTATATTTGTACTATCAAAGTCTGTGTATGGGTCAAATGCACTAAGTTAACTAGGCAAAACAATTTACTAGTTTTGTGCAACTACAGAGTCGATCGCTAGCAGCATTGTTTCATCTTTAAAATACCGGTACATGTGCTGTGAAATATTTTTTACTATCAGGGTTCCAACAGGTTTCTGTCACAATTTTTCAGACAAGGAATAGTCCTATTAAATATTTACAAGATCAAGTTTACATGTCGAGCTTCAGGCATAATGCCCCCCTGGTGTATCCGTTAGCAGACATACCGACAGGGCTCCCCTCTCCTGTGGTGGTGGGGGTGATGGCGGCCGTTGTCAAGCCGTTGGGTAGGGCCAGGGGGTTGATGTGCATCTGGGTGGCTCCGATGCCTCCAATGGTGGGGTTAGCCAGATAGGTGGTGGTTCCTGAACCCTGGGCTGCGGCCATCAAAGCTGCTTGCTGCTGCATTGCCTGCAAAACGATAAGCGAAACAAAATATATATATATGTACACATACATGCAAGTCTATAAGGCATAACATGCAAATCTATGCTGCTGTTAAATATTCAAACCAACTTACAAGCATTTGTATTGTGTGAGTTATTGTGGCTGGCTTTGAAATGGCAGAATCTGCGTCCAATCGCTGCAGAGTGGTTCCCCCAGATTTCTCCAGCATGGGAAGTCTGGTCTTAATATCCACCCCGGGACACAAGGTTTGGTCACAAATGGAATGGGCAAAGGAGTCTTTAGCCCGCCCCTTTTATGGCTATGTGCTTGTTCACCCGTTGTCCATCCAACCTGATTTTTATGGCTACAAAGACACCCGCCTTGCTACTTCAAGGGATCAGCTAATGACCATTAGTGACCGCTGGCCAGTTCTCTGGCTGACCAAAGCCAGCAGCCCCTGGGTCTGTGCTGGGAAGAAACTACACTGGGTGTGGGTAAGGGGTCAGTCCAGTCCATTGTCCTACCCTTCATTAAGGCTGAAAACCTTATTAGTGAAGTGAAACTGACCAGGCCACTAATGAAGTCCCTTTGTAGTGCTGGTAGCTATAGGACACTTACTGTGTCAGCACTAATGCCCTTTGTTTCACAATCCCTTCCAATGTGTTGGTCCTCCTTTCATTGGTCATTCCATGGTGAAATGCCAAAGGCAAGCTAATACCGGACAGCTGCCTTCTAGTTTCATACAAAGTCTGAATTTCAAATGGCAATACTGGCATCACTCATTCATTATACTGACAGCCCCCTCTCCTGCATTTGTCTATACATGGAGACTGGACCCTTTGTGTTCTTCAGCAAATGGATTGTGTTTATTGATTGTAGCCAATAAATATTATTGTCATTTGTATTATTACTGTTTGGTATCGAACTACGGCATATCTGCGTAGGTGATGGTATACCAGCTGTAACCACTGATCCTTCTGTCTTTGTCTACTCTCTCTCTCTCTCTCTCTCTCTCTCTCTCATTCTCTTTGTATCCCTCCCTCCTTAATACTTACTCTCCACAAATTTTGTTTCCTTCTGTTCTCAACTTTTCTTTGTTGTCTTTTTTCCTTTCTTTTTTTGTTTCTCTTTGTGTGGTTTGCGGGAGAAGCAGAACCCAGCCAACCCTGACTATTGTGCTGCATTAAGCAGCTGTAACAGCAAGCCCGACTGGTCACTCATAGCATGTGACAGGTCTAAACTCCTGTCACACGCTACGCACCCTCCTCCAAGTGTCAACCCTCGCCACAAAGGACCTATTACAACAGGGGGTTCAAGTACAGGAAACAAGCTATTAATACTTTTCTAGCTCCCTCCCTACACCCCATCTGGCGGTCCTGACAACCCTGCAGGGGATATATGAAAATTTCTATGCAAAGACATATGCAGCTAAATTCGGCCATCTACAGAGGGGGGTCACAGTTTTTAGCCCATGGCTAGCTCCATATCCGTCAGGTACTGGCAACTTGTCTATTATTCAGTACGTTTGTCTGCGCACCATGCCATAATGACCTCTAATGTCACATTGGCTGCTTCCCGCGTCTGAATAATTAAGAGACGTGTGGTTTGTATGCTAGTTGATAGGCTCGTGTCATCCCTCCGATAAATAAGGGGCAGTATAACTGAATGCTCCCTTCTGTGCAGTCACAATGACATCTTTGTCATTAAATTATTAAAACCGGTGCTTAGGGTCCATGGCTTTAACGGTGTACCAAACTGCCTTCTCACTTGTGTATATGTTCTATTATTCATCAGAAATATTCAATATTGATTTCGAATTAAAAATATTTTTACAGGAGCAGTGCAGTACTCAAACAAAAAAAAAATTCATTTCCAATGCTTTTCTGTGCCAATTGAAATGAAAACACTGGTGTTTTTTGCTTTGTTTTTCTGTGCCACAAAAATAAAAGCTACCCACCAAAAAAGTTGCAGCTAGCACTTATAAGCAACAGAGTGTGAAAGAGCCCTGAACTTGACTGGCGTTTACTCCACTGGAGATAAGCCTTGAAGTGGTGTAAAATCAGGGTTAACACAGGCTGCAGTGGAAGCCACAAGCACCTTGTCAGAAGCAGTCAGAAGGGCGCGGTTCACACCACTGACATGTCAGCAATGGAGAAGAAGACCGTGAACCGAGTAGCTCAGGTTGAAGGTTATATATTAGCATGCTAGAGTGGCAGTCACAAAGTCCTAATTCACCGTGTCCCCATTGTCAACGTGACCACACCCTGGCTGGGAAAGGTGACTGTCCTGCCCGTCAGCGTCTGTGTCTGCCAGTTGTCATGGTCACAGACAGGGCGCAGTACCCTGGCCAATACCAGTCACATGACTTAATATCTCCGGAAAATCTGCTGTGATTTGAATAAATGATGTTATTATATCTTCCTAGTGACTCGTTATTTAGTAATCTTCAAGTCCTTTTATTGAAAAGTGAAAAACAAAGGGATACTGCAGTGTGTGGAATAGTATACATAATCATCAAGCCCTTCTACATGCAGTCTTTGTGACGATTTTGTTTTTGCTGAATTAGCTATAGTAGCTAAACCTGGCATGATATTCATGGGACTGTGGTAAATATGGCCATTTGTTACCAGACACTCTGCGTTTACTGGATCCTGTTAGTGGAGACTGCAGCGCAGCATGGCTCGATGGCAGGAAAACACACTAATATAGCCCTGTCAGGGCAGGTAATATGCATGAGGCGACGACGCCGGTGCAAATTATGGATTACCTGATGCAATAAAAACAATCCTCTTCCGTTTCCCGGGGATGAGAGTTGCGGTCTCTAAGGCTGAATGGTAGCCTGGAAACTCCACCGAGATTGATTGTATGACCCTTCACATACCAGTCTCGCTTCCCATCTACCCCAACATGGAAATGGAGAGGTTTATCCCACCCTCCACCCTTAAAGCCAGAGGATTTTTTTTTTTATATTTTCCCCTTCCCTGGTGTTTATCTTCCACGGCTTCACTAAAGGCCGCCTGCCCAGAGTCTGGCCAACCCTGAGACTCTACAAGGCAATACTGCATGCTGAATTCATTCCAATATGACCACTAACTAGCACACATCTTGTGTCATTACCATAGCAACATGCCGCCAATACTGGTCCGTGCCGGCTTTGGATGTGGAACTCGACCGATGGACCGTCCCAGTTGAGTTTGGCGTGAAAAGAGTACTGGACGGAGACTCATCGACAATCCCCCACAATCAATTCATCACCCCATTGCTGGCAACATCCGCCAAATTCCGACCCCGCATAATGCAAAATATTGAAGATCAATACATGGTGTACCAACTCAGTCCTACGCAATCAACCTTGGAACCAGGAAGAAGTTAATAATAGCCACGAGCCATCAACCTTGGAGGAAAAACTTTTTATCAAAGAAGGGACTTGCTCTTGGAAATAATATTACCGTACTGCACTTTACCATGATGTGTGGAGCAGTCTGTTATGAAAATAGGGTGGTATAAACATGTTTTCGAAGGCAGTAGAATCGCCAGTAACAGCTATTGTGAAATCCATGTATATGATTGGTCAAAAGAATATAACACAACTCTCTATTGCCAAATATGGATTTGGGCATAATCCGTGCTCTCACCAGGAAAACGCTTGGTGTCCTTTGGATCAGTGGAAAGAGACCAGTGCTCTGTCAGGTTATATTATGGAGGAGAGCTGGGAGGGACTCTAGAAGGGCACCAAACTGGGAACAGCATACACCGGGAAAGTTCCATTCAGTCCACACCTCAGCTGGACCCGCTGGATCAGGTGTTTCTGTGGCTGAGCAGAGGACAGGGCCTCCCTCCACCAATACCTAGGCTGATTGCAGGAGATAGGAGGGCTGGAAAATGTAGATTCCATCTTCCCATGCAAGGAAGTCATCAGAAGATTGCAGGGGCTAGCTAGCCTTCTAATCATCCCGGGAGTCAGTCATCTCAGGGCATTATAGTCAGAGCAATATATAGCAGGGGCTGTCTGTAGGGGCCCGAGGCGGCTCACCTGCATTACATCCCACACTGGGAGGGTGGAGGAGGTCTCCTAGGCAACAATGTCAGCGATACACTAGGGGTGTTATCCATAAACATTACCCACAATTAACCAGACCCCAACTTTCAGTCATCCTTGGCTGAAATATGGTTAATATCAAAGCCAATGGGCCATTGTCATAAGTTACTGGCTTACCCCCTTCAGACCCCCCACCCTCCCCCATATATTTTGAGTGCATCGCCCTATCCAGGTTCACTCCATTATCCAGGTGGTGTGTGAACTGGGGAGTCAGCAGGTGCAAACCAATCGCTATCATTCTTGCATAATTGTTCCAAGACAATACGTGCCAGCAAATCAAAGCCGCTGCATTTTTAGCATGAGCACTAATTATCCAGCCCTATATGTCCAGTTTTTTGGTAGTAGTTAATTCATTATTTTTTCAGCTATACATGTGCATGTTCTATAGATAACCAGTATTTTTTATTGTTATAGGCATTCTTATCATTTGTTCATTCAAGAGATTAACCTCGGTTAAATAATGTACTTTAACATGGTTTCGGACAAACCCAGGTAAAGGTATAAGCGTATGCCTAATTTTCACTAACTGGCATTAGGCAGTGTAGCACAAAATTGGAAGTTTTTACAGATGTGAGGATCTCATTCTCTCGCTGACTTCCTTTGTCTAATCTTCATCAGTGGCCCAGGCTTTAGCTTCCAACCATGCTCTTATCACATGCCTCAATGCCTTCATCTCTCAGTTCTGCTAAGTGCAGCAAAAATAGGGAGCAGCCCGAAGTGGTAAGTTGGGTTAAGAAGAGGTTAATTTGCTGCTCAGACCAATTCCTTGTTACCACTAGTTACTGTATCACCGTTTCCATCGGCAACCACTTACTGGGCAAATATGAATTCACGCTGAAGCCAGTCTCATATCGGATCAGCCAGGGCCCAGAAATATTAAGATAGGCAACGTAATTACACTGCCAATAACAGCATTTTAATGACTAAGCTGTTACAGTTGTTTGTAGGCAAGTATGAAAGCTAATATCGAAAAGTTTCAATGTGCTTTTCCATGTGCCTTGCCAAATCATTCAGTTGCATTAAAGCTTCGGTTGTGGCTTTGTTTCGCTGCTGGCAAATAGGAGGGGAGCAGAGAGCATTGAGGGTGACTGTGCAGTCAGGTGTGATGAATATGCAGGTCAAAAAAAAAAAACATTTTTCAATTTCCTCTGGACATGCTTCAACTGGAAAATCCTCAGGACAAAAGACCTGCGATGTTACAGCGAGGTCAATTTTCAGTGGCCATTATATTATAATCCCCCCCCCCCCCTCCTGGTCTGGCTTGCCTGCACTGACCCAACCAATAACCTGCTTAGCGCTGCAGTGCACATATATCTGAATATAAAGCCAGTAATGAAACTAAGTCCTGTAACACTAGCTAAGCCGTGACTAGGCACTGGGCCAAAGAACTTGACCTGCAGGCAACTGTAATTAAAGCTTTAAATCAATTTTTTTTTTTTGCCGATTTTTTTCTAGCCTAGCTGGCCAATGTATATATATATCCCGTGTGGCTAATACTCACGCCTGGGGTTACCCCAACCTGGGGGTAGCTGTAGGTGCCAAACTGGGACAGAGCGAAGGGGTTGAGTAGGCCAAGGGGTCCTGCCATCTGCTGCATGCGACGCAACTGTCGTTCTTTCTCTGTGTCAGCAAATTTCACCACTAAGCTGGACGAGGCACCCTGGAAAAGCAAACAGGGGAGGGAAAAATAAATTTACACTGCCAATAAAGCCAGCTATGTAGCTTATACCATACATCATATTATGTGTTGCCATGGTTACCAGGTCTGGGAGTTATGTCAGCCCTGGGGGGTTTCTGGGATTTCCCAGGAATAGTACGAAGTCTAGGTTTTCGGTGGTTGCACAAGGCTACCAGCTTATCTTCCTCATTCAGCTGACTACCACAGACTGACTCATCAACAAACAACGCCTGCTTATATTTGCTGATGGTACACATAGTCAACTCTACTGGCAGTGGCCTTGACAGGCCTTTGTCTTGTGTCACAGCTCCATAGTCTGGTTTAGTCAAAACTCTTATATCCTGGAGATTTTCTAACTCCCAAAACTCAAACACAAGCATATTCCTTCCCTAATATTCCAGTCCTATGAAGACGGCTGAACACCCTTCAGCATCTGGCAAACAATTACATTGATTAAGCCATTAATATAATTATTTCCCAAATAACTTAGATACAGGAGCCCTGAAATAAAGCTGCACATATTGTATTACCAATCTCTTATTAGGATACGAGGATGGCCTAGCTTTCTTGAAGATACAGTCTTGCGTCTTATTCTTTTTATTTTTTTTTTCCATATGCCTGGGTAATATAAATTGATTAATCTGTGTAATGGTGGTGGCAGCAGAGGCGATGGCACACAGGTGTGGCGGAGTGAGACAGGCAGCCTGCCGGTCAGGACGTATCTCCTGCCAACACCTGGTCTCACACCCTACCCCCACACCTACAGACTACCCCCACCCTGCCAATACCACACCTACATCCCCCCCACTCAACCACAACTTTATGCAGACACCTCCCCCCCCCCCCCTTCAACTTTTGCCATTAAAATCTGTTCAAAAATCAAGAAAACCCTGGGAAAAGGCAAGGAAACAGGAAGGAAGAGGTTGGTTCCTTTGTTGGCTGGTGCATCTGGGGTTAGTGATTACAGTCATCCTTAGCTAGCCAGAAAACTGATACCCTCCACCCCCACCCCCCACACACATATATAAAGCCCTTTAGTCTTTACACCTTTTAATACCTTCTGTACCATAGACAGCACCATTATAGAACATTAACAACCAAATTCGACATGCCAGCATTGTTCCTGGCCTAACTCTTTGTCCTGTGGTGAGCCATACCACATACTATAACCCACTACTGATGGACAGCTGAAGCTGAGGAACGCTGTTCATGGTCCTTTCCTCAAGATTTTTTACCTGGACAGTCGGGATGTATTTGACTGCTGTCTCCTGGTTGTCCTGGTTACCGGGTTTGATGACAGTGGTGGTGTTGGTGTCCGCGGTGCTGACCGCAGTGTTATCCAGTGTCATGCTGTATACTCACTCCCTCAGGGTTGTCCCTCGTACTTACAGCTAGTTTTCAGTTCTCAGATCACCCACTGCTAGTGCTATCACAACACAACAAAACCCGAAGATCTGCTGTGAGGAGATGAACGAATGGAATGGAATCCTTGGCAGTGCAAAATTTCTCTGGTTGCTAACAAGTCCAGACGTTGTTGTATGTGTGTGCTTTACAGGCTTTCCGGGGTTAATCTATTCCATCTAGTGTTAGCCGTATCTCAGGTCTGGTCTCTGGCTCGCTTTCCCTCTCTCTGTCTCTGCCTGCTTCCACAACACACAAAGACCCCAGTTGTAGCAGCAGTTGTAGCAGTAGTAGCAGCAGCAGGCACGCTGGTTGTAACTGGTTCCCGCGTACCCAGTTTCAGCCTTATCAATGGCGTGTCAGTGCTGTGCGCGGTGGGGCTGTGCTAGCCGGGTTTTTGTTCCCTTTCTTATTTAAATAGGAGGGAAGGCCGGCTGGCTGTGTGTCCTGTCCTGGTGTCACACTCAGATAACCGATAGCAGACTTGGGGACAGATGGACCGTTCTCCCATCTGCCAGACAAAGAACTGTACAACTCTTTGCTTCACTCCAGTCACAAAGGAAGTCCAACACAGTACCCAGCTGTATGCTTGTGTGGGCTCACCGAAGCCACTACAGAACTCTAGGGGGTGACTGCTGCCTCCCCCCCATGTCTGCTGGCCTCAGTCGTAGGGGCCAGCCAATGGCACACCTGGAGGGGCCCTGAGGGGGGAGGCAGGGCAGCTGGGGAGGGAGAAGGTAAAGGAAGAAAGGAAATTGAAGGGGGGGGGGGGGGGGGGGATTCCCACCAGCTGATTTTGGTTGGCGGGCCCCAACCCCCCCCCCTGCTTTACCCAGCACCTAGCTATG